>Ga0315536_1000367_pt1 | contig 22658 bp, 17 predicted proteins | sample SalMarSW160230MG_FD_203093 | JGI IMG/M metagenome (GOLD analysis project Ga0315536, IMG submission 203093) | Salt marsh sediment microbial communities from the Plum Island Ecosystem LTER, Massachusetts, United States - Salt Marsh Sediment SW1602-30 ...
ATAGTGAATTTTACAAGGAAATCCTGAAGATCGCTAACAAGTGCAGTCTGATTTTCTAACTGAGATTTCAGGCGCTTGATATCAGCATGTGTTTGTGCTGCCTGCAGCTTATAGGCCTTTTTCTTCTGCTCAAGAGCCCGCTGTTCCCTGTTAAGGTCCATTTCAGCCCTGCGTATTGTGGCTGGAGGTTCATACTTTGACTGATCAAGAAGAAGATTCGCTTCTTCAACAACAAATATCTGGTTCTTAATATCGTCTCTTAGATCGGTAAGTGCTACTGCTGTGTCAAGAACTTTCATTTCCACATCATTCTGAGCGGTTGTGAGATTCTGAATCTCATCCTTCATTGTATTGGAATATGAGGATCGGTCAAGCTGTGCAATATAATCACCTTCCTTGACCAGTGTACCTTCCGGAACAATATCCTGTATTTTGAGATCCATGGCATGCATACCATGTCCATGTCCGTCTCCGCCACCACTGCCGGGAGCTATCTCGGGTCCTTTAATATCCAGCGATTGTTCGGCAATTAGTTCTCCTGATGCTGTAACCGTAATCTCAAAAGAACCTTTTTTTGCTTCCGTAAACGTGTTTACAACATTATTTTTTGATGATAATTTATTGAATACTATCAATGCAACGACTGCAATTATAACACCTGCAAAAATAAGTATCCTCTTCATCTTATTCAGCCCCTCTTTTCTCATCATTTAATCCTTATAATTTCCGCCATGAAAGTATTAAAAAAACAGCTTGTTATATATTCTTTAATAAATATTTAACAACTATTAACATCATTTTGTTACTTTTGCTTCTACCACAGATCAAATTTACTTAAACAGACATTCGAATAAACTTATGAAAGAACTTGTACGCTGCCGCCCCTGCGGATTTGTAATGGAAGCAGATAAACTGGGAGACGTATGTCCTGCATGCGGACTTCCAAGAAAGGTTTTTGAACCCTACAGAGAAAGAGTTTCACGCAACAGGTTAATGTTGCTGAATTTTGATCTGCATCCGATAGTCATACACCTTTCACAAGCTCTGGTAATTGCCATCCCTGTCATCTCGTTAATAATAAATATATTTCCCGATTTTCAATCCGAGGTATTGAAAAATGTTCTGATTTTTGCAGTGTTTGTTTTTCCATTTACACTGGTTCTTGCTATAATAACTGGTGTGATTGACGGCCTGACCCGTTTTAAAACTATTGCCACTCCTCTCTTAAGAGTTAAAATAATTTTCAGTATTATTATATTGTCATTATCGATTGCCTTGTTCTTTGTTGCCAGGGACGAAAACTATAATTTTCTGACAATAATATTAAGTGTGTTGTCCCTGGCTGCCGGTTTTCAGTTAGGTTTATGGGGTAAGAAACTTATTAACGTAATTTTACCCGGCACATATCCTCAAAAGAAAGGTAGCAAGGTTGCCAGACCGGAAACTGGTGCCGGAAAATCCGTTGATGCATAAAAGCATTTGTGAAAGGCTAAATTGATATTGTTGAAGATCATTTCAGATAAAATTTGAAAGAAAGACTATTTGCTATTGGTGACATTCATGGCTGTATTGATCAGTTGCGTGAATTGGTTGAATCTGTTATTGGTATACGGAAACAGGACAGAATCGTATTTCTTGGCGATTACATTGACAGGGGAAATAAAAGCAGGGAGGTTGTTGATTATATTATGAACCTGCAGCATAATGGCTATGCAGTAATACCATTGATCGGCAATCATGAATGGATGTTGCTTGAAGCTTACGAGAAGGATGATCGTTTAATTAACTGGATATTTAACGGAGGCTCTTTTACACTAGAAAGTTTTGGGATCATAGCATTAAAAGAGCTAAGCAGGGAATATGTTGATTTTTTTATTAGCCTGCGATATTATTACGTCTTTGAGAATTACATTTTTGTACATGCCGGTTTTAATGATAATATCTCTGATCCTTTTAATGACTATTATGATATGATCTGGACCAGGAGAGAAAGCTATTCAAACCCTGTTTTCAAAGATAAAATTATTATTCACGGTCATACTCCTGTAACCTTAGAGATTTGCAGGAAGAGGATCGATAAAAAAAACAGGGTTATTAACATCGATACCGGCTGTGTCTATTCTGATATTACCGGATACGGACATTTAACTGCCGTTGAGGTATTTTCAATGCGACTTTTTTCAGTTTAGATTAACTATTAAAGCTTAATTTTATTATCTTTCAGTTCACCAATGATTTTAGTAGAATTTTAATTTAGATAATCATGAAACATATTACATTTTTCTTAATTCTCGTATTGTTTATTTCATGCAAACCTGGTAATCTGAAGATTGAATCAACCGTTGATACATTATCTGTGGGTTGGAAAATGCAGCCGGAGGATAAACTGGCTGGTATGGATGAAAAATCAATTTCAGAAAACGGTTTTGATGTAACATCCTGGTATAAAGCCGTTGTTCCCGGGACTGTGCTGGGAAGCCTTGTAACGGGCGGAGTAATAAAGGATCCATATTTCGGAATTAACATGCAACAGGTAGATCCTGAACAGTTTAAACAACCGTGGTGGTTCAGATCGACCTTTACTCTGACTCAGGCAGATATGAAGAAGATCATATCTCTCCGGTTTGACGGGATCAATTATCGGGCCGATTTATGGGTTAATGGAAAGAAGGTTGTTGGCAAGGATCTGTTTGCCGGAGCTTACAGGATGTTCACATTCAATATAAATGATTACGTTACCGAGGGTCAGAATTCAGTTGCACTTAAATTGTGGCAGCATGCCGATGGTGAATATTCTATCGGCTTCGTTGACTGGAATCCTCTTCCGCGCGACAGGAACATGGGCATTTTCAGGGATGTCCTCCTGGAGATTAATGATGGTCTCAAAATAAGAAGCCCGTTTGTATATTCAAAGGTTAATACTGAAGGCGGTAACGATGCTGATCTGTTCATACAGGCTGAGTTGATCAACAGTACAAAAAAACAAATGGAAGGTATTCTTCAGGTTGATTATGAACTTGGTGTTGTGAAGAAAGAAGTCAAAATTAAACCTGGCGATACTCTGTCGTGTAGTTTTTCACCCAAAGAATTCCCGCAACTATCTGTTAAAAATGTGAATCTCTGGTGGCCCAATGGAATGGGTAAGCCCGATATGTATAATCTTAAAGTTGAATTTATTGCCGGTAATAAAATCCTCGACAGGGTGGATAGAAAATATGGAATAAGGGAAATTACAAGTTACCTCGATGAACGAAAGAATCGTGCTTTTAAGATCAATGGCAAGTTCGTGCTTTTAAAAGGAGGAGGGTGGACTGATGATTTATTGCTTCAGGATACCAGGGAATCTGTTGAAGCGCAGCTTAGATATGTTCGTCACATGAATCTGAACAGTATAAGATGTGAGGGTTTCTGGGGTAAAGACGAAACACTCTATGACCTATGCGATGAATATGGCATATTGGTCATGGTTGGCTGGAACTGTCATTGGGAATGGGAGGAATATCTTCTGAAGCCGGTTGACGAAAAATATGGAGGTCCTGTCTCAAAAGAAGACATAGACCTTATTTCTGCTTACTGGTTCGATCAGATGATGTGGTTACGCAATCACCCTTCTATATATATCTGGATGCTTGGAAGTGATAAGCTGCCGGCTCCTGATCTTGAAAAAAGATACCTGGCGATGTTTAAGAAATATGATCCTTCCCGTCCGTATGCAACCTCAGCCGGTGGTGTTGGCACAGAAACTGAAAATGTTGTGGCAAATGTACCTATTGTAAGCGATATGACAGGGACCACAGGAATGAAAATGCTTGGGCCATATGCTTATACTCCACCTGTTTACTGGTTCACTGATACAAAAAAGGGTGGGGCTTACGGATTCAACACTGAGACTTGCCCTGGCGAAGAGATCCCTCCGCTGGCATCACTCAGGAAAATGTTGCCTGAAGAGAGTCTCTGGCCAATTGATAAAAAATACTGGGAATATCATACGGGCAGAAACGAGTTTACTACTCTCGACAGGTTTATTAAAGGGCAGTCGGCCCGTTATGGAAAATCTTCAGGAATTGAGGAATTTGCATTCAAATCACAAGTAAGCAACTACGAGCTTATGCGCCCTATGTTCGAGGCTTTTATCGCAAACAAACCTGTAAGCACAGGTCTTGTCCAGTGGAAACTGAATTCAGCATGGCCTGAACTTATCTGGCAGCTGTATGATACTTATTTGCAACCAAATGGTGCATTTTATGGGGTCAGGGAAGCATGCACGCCGCTGCATGCTATATACAGGTACGGTTTTGATGATATTTACCTTGCAAACGAAGACCTTATGGATGCAAAAGACCTGACTGTAAAAATCAGGGTCTTTGATATTAATTCAAAGGAAATATTTAATGATCAGTGGAAAGGCGACATAAAAGGTAATACATCCAAATTCATTTACAAGATCCCCGAAATTAAAAACCTTACTCCTGTGTGGTTCCTCGATTTAAGGATACTTAAAAATGATGGCAAAGAGATTGATAATAATGTTTACTGGCTATCACTTAAAAAGGATATTATGGATTATGCGGCTGGAAGGAAGCTTCCATGGGAGTATTATACACCAACAAAACAGTATGCTGACTTCACAGCACTGAACAGATTGCCGAAGGTCACTCTTTCATATGATTATTCTTTTGAAAAAGATGAAGAAGAGGGATCAGTTACATTAAAGGTCAGGAACCCGTCAGATGCAATCGCTTTCTTCATATTTTTTGATTTGCTTGATCCGGTTACTGAAAAACCCATCCTTCCCATTTATTGGAGCGATAACTATGTAACGCTTTTTCCGGGCGAGGAACGCACTTATACTGCAAAATATTTTCTGAGGGATTCCGGAGAAGGCAAACCCGTTGTTAAAGTAAAAGCATGGAATGTTGATATGGCTACTTTAAAGTAATCATATCTTGCAATAGAAATGGTCTGGCATATTCTGGATATATTTTTTGTCCTTTTCCATACCACCCTGGTGCTTTTTAACCTTTTTGGCTGGATATGGAAAAGAACCAGGTTATTGAACCTTTTTCTGCTGGTCCTGACAGGTGCATCATGGCTGTTTCTGGGTCTGATAGTAGGAACTCTGGGTTATTGCCCTCTGACTGACTGGCATTTCAGGGTTCTGTCAAGATTGGGCGAAACAAATATCCCCGATTCTTATATAAAATACCTGGCCGACCGCCTTACAGGTATGGATTTTAACAGCATCCTGGTTGATAAGGTTACCCTTTATTCTTATCTTGCGGCTCTGGTATTTTCAATTTATTTCAATATACATGATTTTCTTGTTAAGAAACGACTAAGAAGTAACACTGTCTGATTCCGAAAATTACTTAGCCGTTAGTTTAATTTTGTTAACAGGCAAATTAGGATTAAAAGTAATATCTTTGAGATATGATTAACAGCAAAGAAAATATTAATGGCATAAACTTCATCTCACTGATCATGCTATTGATCCTGGCTTTAGGGCTGTTAATTTTCCATGAAGGCAGTGATAAATCTACAGAGAACCATAGAATTCCGGCTTCAACCTATATACAATTGGACCAGTGTAGTGCAGTACCGGGTCCTGGTATACGTCTGGAAGTATTTCAGAAGATATGGATCATAAATAAAGATCATTTTGACCTTTTGGCATTTAACAGGAATCCTTTGTCTGACAGCAAAAAAACAAATCTGAGAATTATTTTCCTTCGTAATATCCGAAAAGAAACCAACAGAATTCCTGTTTATATTTTTCATCATAATCCCTTCTCTGCGGATAAAGATGAGCCCCCACTTTTAAGTTAATATTTGGAACATCTTCCAACAACTTTCTTCCTTAAATTCTATTAACTTAAAATCAATAATATGAGAACAATAATTCTTTCTATCATAACTGTTATTATTTGTATAACATTGACTTCTGCTGACCAGAAAAGTAAGGACGGGTTAAAAGTCTATCATCTTCAATCTGCTGTTATTAATGCGCCCCGTGAGTCACTGACAAAATCGGCTGATATAATTTCAACCAGGCTTAAACTTTTTGGCCTGACTTCGTATGAAGTTCACGTATTACCTGCTAAAAAACAAATTGAAGTTCAGATTAATGATAATACTGAATTTCGCGAAATAGACGGACTTCTTTGCAATAAAGGTGAAATGGGATTCTATGCGACATTTAGCAGAGAAGAAATTTCTGATATTCTACAAAACTCAAATCATCTATATGATCTGATGAACAGTGATCAGATAAAGAATCAGGGAGATCCCAGAATAGGATGTGTAGCCTCAGACAAAACAGGTCCTGTAAATGATTGGCTTCGGTCAGCTATAATACCTGATAGCTGCAAACTATGCTGGGGTGAGGAAACAGGTAATTCCATGAAATGTTTATTTGCACTCAGACTCGGCAGACATGGAAATCCTTTACTGGTAAAATCAGATATAGAAAGCATAAAAGCATCCGCTGATAATGATGAAGGCAATTATAAGACTCAGATTAAACTCAGGCCTGAAGGAGCTATTGTTTTTGCCCTGGCGACAAAAGCAAACATGCATAAATCAATTGCTGTTGTTATTGACGATGAGGTCTATTACTGGCCGCGGGTGCAAAATGTAATTGAGGGGGGAGAAGTTGAAATCACCGGTAAGTTGAGCAAGAACCAGGTGAATTATTTTATTGCTCTTGGAAGCACAGATGATTTGCCGATAACGCTTAATCTGGTTAAGTAGTCAGCAATATAAGAGGTTGCATTTAAATGCAGCCTCTTTTTTATCATGACTTCAGAAAAATGACAGATCTTATTATTTTTTGAGAAGCTCTATTCTTTTTCTTATTGTTTCCATCTCATTAATTCTCTCCAGCGAGTAGGTCTTTTGTTCCGAGTCGATGAATTCGAATAATATCAGTGACTTTCTTGAATATTCAATGCTTCCTGACTTGTTGTCCATGGCGAGACAAAGTTCAGCTTCGGCATTAAAGAGTTCTGCAAGTATTTCGAGATGGCCGTTTGTGTAGTTATGATCCTGTAATAGTTTATTTGTAAGGTCAGATTCGGGTATTGTTCTGAAAAAGGATGCATCTTCCCTGAGAACATTATAATAAATATCTGACAACCGATCAGATGCCTGTTTATATTCTCCTTTTTTTATCATACCCCTGATTGCAGCTATCAGATCACCTATCATCTCGATCATCCTTAGTACATAATCTTTCTGATACATATTGTTCAGTAGTTATAGAATATTTACAAAATTGCTTTGTTATGTTCTTGTTATTCAGGCATCAGGAAGCAGCTGTCTTATGGAGTTCAATGTTATATGCATTTATTATGCCTTTCCTGGTTACTATACCAACAAGATGAGTAGGGTCATTCCTTTCTACAACAGGTATGCGCCCGATATTTCTTTCTCCCATTTTTTCCAGGGCTGTTTTAAGAGTCTCATCAGGGTAGCAGACTATTATGTCGCGGGTCATTATCTCAGAAACCGGTTCATCGCCTTTCCCGGTGTTCAGGGCCTTATTTATATCCTGCTGTGTCACCACACCTGCAAGGCGCCCCTCACCATTCAAAACCGGGAAACCCTTGTGAGAGGTACTTTTTATCATAAGTCCGGCATTTCTTACTGTCATTGTGTCAACAGCAGTAATTACATGAACAAACATTGCTTCTGATACTATGATATATTCCATCAGATCCTGTTGATTTATTTTCAGTATATCAATGCCCCTTCGATGGAGTTTTAGCGTATAGATTGAATCCCTTGAAATTTTCTTTATTATCACTGTGGCTATAACACATGAGATCATCAGGGGCAGGATGATCTTATAATCTCCGGTCATTTCAAACAGGATCATAATTGCCGAGATAGGCGCCTGGGCAGCGCCGGCAAAAACTGCGGCCATACCTACAAGCCCGTAGGCACCGGGAGATATCTCCATAGCCGGGAATATCAGATGAATTAAAGAGCCGAATGAGCTTCCCAGCATTACTCCAATAAAAAGTGATGGCGCAAATACACCACCTGATCCTCCAGATCCGAGAGTGAGCGAAGTGGCGATAAGCTTTAACCCGACAAGTGTCAGTATCATCAGAGGAGCCATATTCCCGATAAGTGTTTTCTCTATGGCAGGATAACCTACTCCGAATATCTGCGGATAATAGAACCCTATTATTCCTAAAAGCAATCCTCCAATAGCCGGCTTTAAATATGATGGCACCTTCATTCTGTCGAAGATATCCTCTGTTTTATAAAGAAATTTTATAAAAATCCATCCGGTAAATGCAGCAAGAAGGCCAAGTGCCATATAAAAAAATAACTCCCAGCTGCTTACAAGTTCATAAGGTGCTACTGCAAAGGCTGGTTGAGAACCCAGAAAGTTTCTCGAAATTACAGTTGCAGTAACTGCTGAGAGGACCACAGAGGAAAAATATCGGGTTCCATATTCCCTCAGAATTATTTCAAGTCCAAAGAAAATCCCTGCAATTGGTGCATTAAAAGTCGCAGCAATACCTCCGGCTGCGCCGCAGGCTATGAGTATTTTTTTCTTTTCTTCCGGGAAACGGAATAATTGCCCCAGTGCCGATCCAAGCGCGGAACTGATCTGTACTATCGGACCCTCCCTGCCGACTGAACCACCTGAACCGATACATATCGAGGATATCACAGCTTTCATAGCAGCAACCCTTGGTCTTATTTTGCTGCCTTCAGTTGCCACTGCAAGCATAACTTCCGGTACACCATGACCTTTTGATTCGGGCGAAAAGAAATATATAAGCAATCCAACGACTAATCCTCCAATAACGGGAACGATAATCACATAATATGATCCCATAAATGAAAGAACATGCTGTCCCTCATCGAAGAAAAGATGCTGGAAGGATGCAATGAGCCAGCGGAAAAGTATTGCTCCGAAACCTGCCCCAATTCCTATAATGTTAGCGAAAATAAGCAGGAAAATTGTCTCGGAAGACCTGAAATACTCCAATAACAGCTTTAGATATTTTTTGGAACCTGAAATCAAAGTATGCTTAAATTTCCTGAGCATCAATGGAATATTTCTTAATTCGGAAAAAAGGTTCCTTAATTTCATCAGATTCTGACTTGGATTAACAAATATATATATTTTGACAGATAGTTGCCAGTCCTAATTCATCAGGATATTTTGCAGATAAAGTTCTTATGTTACCTCTTGTTAAGGAGAGATAATAAAAGACTTTATTGAAGCGTAATTAATTGCTGCCGTTTAACAGAGCAGCTGATCTATAAATTAGTAATAACAAAAATAATATGGTATATTTGCTGGAAATTCAGGTTTAAGATATTGCACTTTAGGCTGCCAGCCTAAAAATAGAAAAGTATATATCTCTAAATTTTCAGTCTGAATTGATTTGTTAAAAATATTATGACCGTCAAAATTTAACTAACATATCATTAATCTATGGGAAGATCACAGGAGACATTTAATAAAAAAGAAGTTAAGAACAAAAAAGAAAAAAAGCGTAAAGAAAAAGAGAAAAAGCGATTGCTGAAAAAAGAAACAGGGAAGAGCAGTCTTGATGATATGATCGCATATGTTGATGAATTTGGTATGATTACCGACACACCTCCTGATCCCAGTAAAAAGACTGAAGTTGATGTAGAAAGCATAGAGCTGAGCGCCACTAAAATAGATCCATCAGATAAGCCTGACTTTGTAAGGAAAGGAGTAGTTACTTTCTTTAACGAATCAAAAGGATTCGGTTTTATCAGGGACATGGAAAACAAACAGAGTGTTTTTGTTCATGTCAACAATATGCTGGAACAAATAAAGGAAAATAATATTGTCACATTTGAAATCGGTAAAGGTCCCAAAGGCTCCACTGCACTTAATGTGAAATTATTTAAGGAATAATTTAATCCTCAACTATTTACCAACACCCGGGATTTCTGTAATTAGCAGATTTACAGTATAGTAGATAATTATGTTTATTATCTGTGTGTTTGTTAATGTTAATAACTGTTAAACAATTTATTAATACAGTTGTTAACAGAGAATGAATGGATTAAAGCTAAATACGAATTGTGGCCCGGTTTTATGGCGAAATGAGTCCTTTTTGCAGCTTGTACATTATTCTCTAATATCTTTTTAGTTATGTCATCTGGTTTAAAAAAGATAATTTCTATTTCACTGATGTTATTATTCACATTCAGGGTTTTTGCTCCAGTCAACAAAGCAGTGGTAATTTACAATACGTCTCCTGTCGACCCTTTCAGAAAACTTATCCACGCAATTGGGATGGTTGAAACAAAACATGATACACTTGCTTATAATCCTGTTGAGAAAGCAGTAGGATATTTTCAGATCCGGCCCATACGACTGGAGGATTATAATACCAGAACAGGTAGTCATTATACGATGAAAGATTTGTATAATTACAAAATCTCCGAGAAGATATTTTTATACTATGCCTCTGAGATCGGTCCCTACAACTTTGAACAGATTGCTAAAAAATGGAATGGTTCCGGTAAAAAGACTCTCGAGTACTGGAAAAATGTAAGTAATAACCTGTAATTCGTTTTTCACTTTCGTTTAAGGGTTATTAAAAAAAGGAAGAACCACGATCATGAGGCAGGAAGTTCTGATTAATCAGTAATCGGTAATCGGTAATCGGTGATCGGTAATCAGTGATCAGTGATCAGTAATCAGTAATCAGTAATCAGTAATCAGTGATCAGTGATCAGTACCCGGAAACTGGTAGCTAAAACAGGATATTGCCAATATCTTGCCATTCGTTTACTCAGACATACCGTTCGTAGAGTTATCCTTTTATGGCATTTATTTATAGCATAATTTCGTTATGAACATTGAGATTGTTATTTCAACTCGATGAGGAAAATTAAAAGAATTCAAACTAACAGTAAAGAGTTTTTAAAAGAACGATTGAATAAAAATTAAATTAAAGAGCCATGAAAAAATTATTAATTGCAGGATTACTATTAGTAGCTTTTAGTACTGCATCATTTGCAAGAGATGTTGTTGCCAGTGGGAAAACACACACGGCATTAGGAGATTACAAAATTACTGTGGCTGATAATCCAGTTACCATAAATGGGGAAGAACTTAAGGCATTTGTTATCAGCTATCAGAACTCACCTCTGGAGGTTACCGTTGCAATCAGGAAAGGGAAGAAGTGTAAAGATTACATTGTGCTTTCCGATAAGCTTTCGGTACAGTATGTATGTAACAAGGATTATTTCGGGGTAGAGAAACTTGACAAATCGCTGGTCTGCGAAGGTTTTTCAACGTCCGACGAATCCCTGAACAGGAACGAATATTTTCATCAGAAAGTATTAATACAGGGACAGACAGGCGAACTTGAGAATACACAGATGATTGCAGCTTATTTCCCAATGCTTATCAACGAAGAAGTTTTGGCAGAGAGGTAATCACCTAAAAACGGCCGCCCGGCCGGTCCTGGTTTTAGGTTTTAATTTAACATTGAATCCCGCTAAGGCGGGATTCTTCATTTTTACTTATCTTCATAGTATAAATTGCTTAATTTTTAATGCTATGGAAGAGAGTGTAACCAATGACTGGCACAGGTTCATGACTGGATATCCCTGGTTCAGGTGCAACGGATGTTATCCGATTACAGCCTATTCAGAATTCATGCCATCACCGATGCTTGGTTGTAAACCTTATGGTAAACCCGATTACAGGATCGTAAGTGAGGAAGACCCTATTGGATGGAAGATCACGGAAATAGAAGAGGAATATGAGCTTAAGCCTGGCATTGAGCATATTGGGCAACAGATTATGGAGAATATAATAAAACTGGGACAGGGAATTACAGAACATTTTATAACAGGTCATGGTGGAGAAAACCTCAGAGATAATCCCTACTGGCCTCCTGAAATTGCTGAACGGGCAGGATCTCTGTCACATGAGCGTTATGTGACATTATTGCCGCTTATGCTCTCTCGAACCCAGGATGACAAAGGCAGAGTTATATGGACCTTTTTTGGCAACAGTATTCATAGTCACGGACAGGCGTTCTGGAAAAGCTTTTTTACAGGACCAGGCTCTGAGATGGATTTTGCCGATTCTGTTAAATTTTTTACTGATCTTTTAACAGAAGTATATGGTGAAAAACTAACTGATGCTGATTCTTTGTTTGCAGCCGGATTCAGGATTATTTCTTCGGAAGATGAAATATTGCCTCTCTGGACCAGAAGATTCTTAGCCGGTGACAATGCTTCATTGCAAAATGCCAGGTATCTGCTTACATTCAGGCCCTTCAGTAAGCTGCCGGATTTTATAAGAATTAAATATCTGAGTGGCAACTTGCATCTTATGCCTTTTCCAGGCAGTCTTGTTTTCTGGGGTATGCCAGGTTATCTCAAACTTAAAAAGGAACATCCCGTTACTGCACAAATTCCACTACTGAACCTTGTTGCAAGAAACAGGGGAATTGGGGGATTGCGGGTTAACCAATGCGGATGGTTTCACGAACCTCATCCCGACAATAAGAATCTGATAGTCAATGAAAATCTCATTCACGACAGCTACCACCGTACTCATCGTTGGGAACGTGTCCACAGATATCAGGACGAACTCAACGAGGCAGCTCATAAAGTAAAAATAATAAAGGCATTGTTCAGCACAGAGCCTGATGCTATGGGATTATATAATAAGCCAATGGCCTGCAACAGCCAAATATGGAGCAGTAACTTTGATTTTTTGTTACACGGACCAAAAGCAGGCAGGGAAAAACTTACTGAGGTTGAAAAGATTCTTTCGGGGGGAGGCTTGTTCGGCTACCGGTTCTATTTTCCGCCAATGCGTTTTGGTGAATATGAATTGTATCTCCACAGACCTCTGGTAGCTTTCCTGCCCCACGAGGCTGATAAAGCCCGGATTAAACCAGAAGCACTTTATGGGTTTATTACCGGATATCATGACAGTGATAAGACAATGTCGCATCCCATTGAAATGTGGCCTCGTATGCAGAAGCGCCTGTTATATCTTTCTGCTTTGCACGATTATAATTCCCTCCACGATCATTATGCACATCAGACCTCATTCAATATTATCTCGTTATTTGAAAGCTGGGAATTACAGAACCGAAAATCCCTTTCGCAATCATTCGCTTATCATCTTTTGAATTTAGCAAAACAAAAGACCCTTGAAGAATGGTTAGATGAGCTGAACCTTCATGCTGCTGATTCTGAGAAAGCGGACCTTATGCAAAAGGCTCTCAAAAAAATTATTGCGAAAGATGAATTTTCGCTGCCTGAAGCCCTTACTTACTCTGTAACTGCAACACGCAGCTTTGAGGAAGCCTGGTGGAATGATATTAAATTTCTCGCGCATGGAGAGTTCATTTATAAAGACAATGCCGATATCATGATGGATGAGACAACCCTCTCGATGGTGCAGAAACAACAACGCGATCTTGAGTTACTTGGTGATTACTTAATAAGGAGGTACAGGAAATTAATTTCGGAAGAATCTATGGAGGGGAAAGCTCTTGTTGGAGAACTCCCTTTCAAATGGAATACGCTTTTTGACTTTCTGCAATATGGTGGCTGGGTTGCTAACCAGGAAGGCAGTATGCATGAACGGAATATTCTTGTAATTATTCCGGGTAAGAACAGAAAACAGGCCGTTGTTTTCGGAGATCATTACGATACAGCCTACATGGAAGATATTTATGAGAAAGAAAGAGGCGGATCAGGAGCTCGCCTTTCCGCAAAAGGGGCAGATGACAACTATTCTGCCAGTTCCACATTGCTTCAGTCGGCTCCGATATTCTTAAAACTGTCAAGGGAAGGCAGACTTGAACGGGATATATGGTTAGTACATTTGACAGGCGAGGAGTTCCCTTCAGATTGCATGGGAACACGAAATTTCTGTCAGAAACTTGTTGAGAAAAACCTGGTAATGAAAATTGATTCTGATAATATCATTAACCTGTCAGGCACTGAAATTGTTGGATTATATGTAATGGATATGATAGGACATAACAGAGATAATGACCAGGATATCTTCCAGATATCACCGGGTAAAAGTGCTGCATCATTACATCTGGCCTGTCAGGCGCATCTTGCAAATATGATATGGAATGCAGGCACTCATTCCTGGAACAGGAAGCCGGACAGGCTAAACACTGAAAGGGGAAAAAGAATATCAGATCAGGAGGAGATACCCGGCATCGCGAAACATCTACAACTAAAAGGAGAAGTGCGTACCCAGTACAATCCGCACAGCTCAATCTTCAACACTGATGGGCAGATTTTTTCCGATACCGGTGTTCCTGTTGTTTTGTTTATGGAGAATTATGACATCAATCGTACAGGTTATCACGACACCAAAGATACACTGGAAAACATCGATCTTGATTATGGTTCAGCTTTAGCATCCATTGCTATTGAAACAGTTGCACGTATTGCAACATTGCCCCGGGTCGGCTTCTAAAATCCTAATATAGTAAGCTCAAAATATTGTAGTATTTAAAAAATATAATATTTCTGTAATAAAATATAATACAAATTAAATATAAAAAAACCATAATATCATGAATATCACATTCAGAACAATGCCGGAAAAACGCGATATAAACCGTGTAATGGAAATAGTGGAATCGACAAAATTCTTCTATGACCACGAGGTGGAAATTGCAGTTGAACTGGTAACAGAACGTCTGAGCCAGGGAGAATCTACTGGATATTATTTTGTATTCGCTGAAGTTGATGGCATAACAGTCGCCTATTCATGCTTTGGTCCCATAACAATGTCAAAGACATCTTTTGACCTGTACTGGATAGTGACACATAACGATTACAGGGGAAAAGGTATTGGCAAAAAGCTCCTTGAAGAGACATGCAATGAGGCTAAGAAAATGGGATGCAGCATCATTATTGCAGAAACCTCCGGACTTCCTCATTATGCCCCAACAAGGGCTTTTTATGATAGTAATAAATTTATGCTTGAGGCCAGATTAAAGGATTTTTATGCCATGGGCGACGATAAATTGTTTTATACAAAAAAATTGTAGGGACGTTGCATGCAACGTCCCTGCATAATGTTCTATAATCCATCATAATTCAGCATCATCCATATGTCGCGAAGGATCTATAATAAGTCTGAGTGATGAATCCCTCGTCAGGTAGTACCATGCCCAGTTTATGAAGATCATCAGTTTATTCTTAACACTAAGGATAAGCATCAGATGGAGAAACATCCAGATAAACCATGCAAAGTAACCCTTGAACTTTATGAAAGGCAGATCAACTACAGCACGGCGTTTGCCTATTGTTGCCATAGACCCTCTGTCTTTATATTCATACTCTCTGACAGGTTTTCCCTTCTCTAAAGCCATAAGATTACGAGCCAGGTTCCTGCCCTGGTTTATTGCAACATTGGCAACCTGGGGATGACCCCCTGGATAAAGAGGTGTTTCCATAATAGCTATATCACCTATTGCAAATATATTTTTAGTTCCGGATACCTTGTTAATCCGGTCAACGATATACCGATTTGATTTTGTTATTACTGTCTTTTCCATGCCATCAATTAAGTTGCCGGTGACACCGGCTGCCCAGATGACATTTCTGCTTTTTATTTCTTCTCCATTGTTCAGTTTAACTACTTTCCCGTCATAACCGGTGACAAAAACCTTAGTCATTACAGTAACTCCAAGCTCCTTAAGGTATTTCATTGAAGCAGCCCTGGATGAATCACTCATATTATTGAGAGTATGGGCACTACCTTCAAGGAGTATTATCTTAAGAGAAGAAAAATCGTTGTGAGGATAATCTTTGGGCAAAGTAATACTTTTCATTTCGGCAAACGCGCCGGCCAGTTCCACCCCGGTTGCCCCGGCTCCCACAATAACAATATTAAGGAGAGATTCTTTTTCTTCACCTGAAACAGAAATAATTTTTTCAAATCCCAGCAGAATCCGGTTCCTTATTTCAATTGCTTCAGCTGTTGTCTTCATGGGAAGCGACCTTTTCATAATATTTTCATTCCCGAAATAGTTTGTTTTGCAACCTGTTGCTATTATAAGGTAGTCATAACTGAAATTGCCAATAGAGGTGGTTATTTCATTTTTTTCAGGATTGATCCTGGTAACTTCAGCAAGGTGATAATCGAGGTTTTTAAACTTTTGAAATATTTTTCTGAAAGGGAATGAAACTGTAGATGGTTCAAGTCGCGAACTTGCAACCTGGTAGAACAATGGCTGAAACTGGTGATGATTCTGCTTGTCGAAAAGCAGAATAGAGTAATCAGATTTTCTAAGCCTCCGGGCAAGCTGCAGACCACCAAATCCTCCTCCAATGATAATTATTCTTTTCTTTTCCATATAACTATATAGGGACGTTGCAGGCAACGTCCCTACAGACTTATCTATAACAATATTTATTTTGATATGTTTATGGTGGCAGAAGCACTTGTTAATCCTTTTGATACTGCTTTAACTGTAAATGATCCTGATAAACCTTTCTCAGCAGCTACTATTACAAGACACATGCCATTAAATGCTTTTCTGGAATGGGCTTGAAATGATTCATGGCTTGTTGCATCACCATTATCTGTAGCTACTATTCTTCCGGGACCATCAATACTGAAACTAATAGTATTATTGGTTCTGGGCACAAGTAACTTTTCCTTATCTTCAATCTTAACAGTGATATAAATAAGGTCAGTACCATCAGATTGTACAGCTGATCTGTCTGCCGACATCGACAAAGAAGAAGCTTTCCCTGTTGTCCGCATTACATCTTCAGCCCATTTTTCACCATTCTTATAGGCTATAACTTTCAATTCTCCGGGCTGATAAACAACATCGTCCCATCGCAGGCGGTACTCATACTCACCCTTTTTCTTCCTGCCAAGCGATTTCCCGTTCAGGAATAGTTCAGATTCATCGCCTGATGTATAGACAAATACAGGTGTTACCAGCCCTTTTCTCTCCGGCCAGTTCCAGTGTGGCAATATATGAGCCATTGGCAGATCTGGTCTCCATCTCGATTGGTAGAGGTAGAAACGATCTTTTTTAAATCCTGCAAGATCAAGAATCCCGAAATAGCTGCTGCGCGAAGGGACTTCTGTAAGCCCCAGTTTGTCGAGCATTTTTTTAGTTTGGTCGTACCATCTGGTCCCGGGTTTCATTTCTGACAGATCACCTGAATATGGTGTAGGTTCACCGATATAGTCAAATCCTGTCCATACAAACTCACCCAGAACGGCAGGAAACTTGTCAAGTAAGGTCCATTGCTGATCAGGAGTGCTGGCCCATGCTGGGTAGGCAACATCATATGAAGTTACCTGGCAGATGCCTTTTCCCGGAAGATTATTCATCAGGTCCCCGGTAACGATAGGGAAGAAGTATTCACCTCTTGAACTTACGGTAGAGGCTGATTCGCTCGAATGAAATGGTTCCTGGGCATTATCTTTCAGATCAAAAAATCGCTGGTAGTCATTAAGATGGTAGTTAATACCAAACAGATCAAGTGTCTTCTGGAATCCATTTGTTCCCGAGTTGGCATCATTACAACCGGAAGTAACAGGACGGGTATTATCTTCTGATTTAACAATGGCATTAAGTTCTCTTGAGAGATATGGATTTCTCTGGTCGGGAACCTCGTTGCCAATGCTCCAGATTATAACAGAAGGATGATTGCGATCGCGACGGACCATAGCTTTAAGGTCCTCAACATGCCAGGCATTGAAAAGAAGGTTGTAATCTTTTCTTTTCTTGCCGATTCTCCAGGTATCGAATGCTTCAACCTCCATCATAAATCCCATTTTGTCGCACAGATCAACAAGTTCCGGTGCAGGAGGATTGTGACTTGTCCTTATTGCATTACAGCCCATCTCTTTCAGAATTTCAAGCTGACGTTCCAATGCCCGTGTATTGATGGCTGCTCCCAGTGCCCCAAGATCGTGATGGTTACATACACCACGTATTTCAACTCTTTTTCCATTCACCAGCAATCCGTTGCGAGGGGTGAAGTCCAATATTCTGAAACCGAAATTAGTTTCATATGTGTCAGATACTTTGGTTCCCTGAAGCACAGTTACAACAACCCGGTAGAGTTCAGGCGTGTAAACATCCCATAAAACAGGATTCTTAACCGGGATATCAAGCCTGAAGTCATGTTCTTTCATCCCTGGTATTGAAGCCTCCACCTCAGCCGATTCAGCAACCGGCGCACCTTCAGGTTCAAATTTTGCATTTAGCTTATAAACAGAGGCTTTTATAGTAACCGGCACATTATCATTAAGATGACTTTCCACTTCAGCTTCCACACTTAACATTCCTCTCTCTTTCTTGATATCAGGCGTTGTGCAAAAAACACCATTATATGGTATATGTACCTGGGATGTCTTAACCAGCCATACGTTTCTGTAGATACCTGCTCCCGGGTACCATCGTGAATCCCAGTTTTTGGTATCAAGACGGACAGCAATTATATTGTCCTTCCCCACATTAACATACGGTGTAAGATCGAGTCTGAACGATGTATATCCATAAGGCCATCCTCCGACATATTTCCCGTTCAGCCACACCTGAGCATATGCCATTGCTCCGTCAAAATCTATATAGATCCGTTTATCCTTGTCATTATCACTTACAATAAAGTGTTTCCTGTACCAGCCGATACCCTTCCAGGGCAGTAGTCCGGTGTTATTCTCCAGCGTATCGCTGAATGGCCCCTCAATAGCCCAGTCGTGAGGCAGATCCAGAGTTCTCCAGTTACTGTCATCAATTGAAGGTAGCTGAAGATTTTCAGGTTCTTTATCGGTAATGGCTGTTTCGTCGTGAGCATTATAATATTTGATGAATTTCCAGCCCTGATTAAAGGACTCTCTCGATCGTGGTGACACCTGTGCCAGCAATGCGCTGTTGATACAAAGTATTGCTACAACCGTAAGAAGCGATGAAATGGTAGTTCTTTTCATAAGGTATTATTCTAAAAATTTTATCTAAGGTAAGAAATATGCCAGTTATTAGCCCTGTCATCATCTCTTTATTACAGTAGAGGTGACTATTTCCCCGTTTGTAAATATTATTCGAAGCATATATATGCCGGGTTTAAGATGAGTAACATTTATACTGAGGGTATATGAACAACAATCAGTCATCTTCTCAACAGGAACACCATTGAGAGAATAGAGTGAAATGTTATTCATCTCCTTATTTGATTCTATATATAGAATGCCACTGACCGGATTCGGGAAGATCCTGCATAATGAAGGTTCACTGGTATAATTTCCGTCGATAGCCGTACCTGCTCCGATCATATTTTTATCAAGCCAGGCAAGACGCGTACTGATCCACCCTCTAAATTTGTCTATTTCTCCGCTGAATGTTAATGGTTGTGAGTCGGGCTCCGGAGTTCCGACATTGATTCCCAGTATCTGCCATTTCTGGTAGTGCCTTTGCTGAGCTTCATCAAGCAGATTTGCAACGGAATCGATTGTATGGTCAATACTCTCCTGGCTTAGAATTGTTTTGCGCAATGCGAAATATCTTTCGTGGATCCTGTCGGCAAAATCATCATCCTGCAGTAAACGCACTTCCCATGTTGGAGGTATGGGCCATGCATCACACTGATTTATGAGGTACGCCCAACCTGAACCATCAGTCTGATTAAAATTCACACAATTCTCGGTAAGGTTTTTAAAGGCCCAGTCGAAATCCCACACCGGACCTGCATGTAAAAGACCTCCGTTGCTGTTCTTGTTTTTATAATAGAATCTGCTTTTTTTATATGCATCAACATTCCTGGCAACCTCCTCAAGTATAAAATAATCCACAAAGGAATTTACATCGAGCCAGGCTTTATATCCTGTTAGCGGATCTCTGAAGTGGTAGCTGTAAATAGTTGTTTCAACAGAATTTGCATAGTCCTTCAGATAATTTTTCTGTTGAACGGTAAGTTCTTCAGGTTTTGGATCCTCATATTCGAAACGAACTTCTGCACCTGGCTTGAAAATCGGTGAAAAGTTGCTGACCCAGCTATCGGCATCAGTATAAAAGTCATTTTTAAAGATATAGCCTCCCGTAAGGTCATTACCTGTATTATCAAGAGGTGTAATTTTCGAAATATTAACCCGGTTTTTATCACGTTTGATCTTCTCTCCAAACAGATAAATGCCAAGGTATTCGTTATTCAGCATAACCTCACAGTATCTCATTCGGGGTGCATAATAGCCCATTTTATGGGAAATGTCAAATGCAAGAACATTGCGCAAGAATGCTTTATCGTTATAGTTCGGGATCAAAACCCAGTCATTTTCTTCCGGCATACCTAACAGTGACACATTAAAGTTGTTACCGACACTGTCGCGTGTTTCTATACCATATGATTTTTGCGGGAGAGTAGCTGAATAATGTCCCCTGATTTCTATTCCTATTTTCCCAGTATATACATTACCTGAATCAGAAACCAAATTTCTGGATGATGATTCATGATAAATAATTTTCATGTCTGCCTCAATTTTAGGCTCATCCATTATTGTCTGGTTTGCAGGAGTTGTTATTATTACAATTGGGAGATTTGAAGATGTAAATGCCAGTGATAGCCAGTCAGTTTCCCAATGATTCACTGGTTGATCCTGGCCAAATAAAACCAGTCCGGTTAACATATATACCAGGAAAACAAGAGATTTCTTCATCAATTTTTAAGGTTCGCGTAAAGGTAAAAATAGTATAATAAGTCGAAAGTCGAAAGTCGAAAAGTCAAAGACTTTATAGACTTTATGGACTTTCAACTTTATTGACAATTCATATATCTTTCTACCCGTCCGACTGAACTTATTTCTAAATTTGTTTTTACTTTTAACTACTCGTCGTTCAGGCGGGCTTTTGTCTTTTATCTTTTTTAAACCTTATAAAATGTACAGATTATTCGTTTTTTTGTTTGTAGTTCCTGCTTCATTTTTGTTGGAGCTGTCTCTTGAAGCCCAGTACAATGCACCGTCACAAAAGGTATTCACGCGCCAGGATACCCTGCGTGGATCAATAACTCCTGAAAGAGCATGGTGGGATCTCACCTATTATCATCTGGATATTAAAGTGAACCCTTCTGATAGCACCATATACGGAACAAACACAGTCACTTACAGGGTAATTAATCCAGCTAAAATAATGCAGATAGACCTGCAGGAGCCTCTGAATCTGACAGGTGCAATGCAAAATGATAAACCACTCAGTTACAGGAGAGAGGGTAATGTTTACTGGATTGAGCTAGCAGACAAACAGGAACCTGGTAAAATTTATTCTGTGTTACTATCGTATGGTGGCAGGCCAAGAATATCGAAACGACCTCCGTGGGATGGTGGAATTACATGGAAAAAAGATTCCAAAGGATTCCCATTTGTGGCATCAGCATGCCAGGGTGATGGTGCCAGCCTGTGGTGGCCATGCAAAGACCATATGTACGATGAACCTGACAGCATGCTGATAACTGTTAATGTTCCGGGCAACCTTATGGATGTTTCAAACGGAAGGCTGAGAAGCGTGGTGAAGCAAAAAAATAATACAAAAACATACAACTGGTTTGTTTCCAATCCCATTAATAACTACGGAGTCAATATAAATGTTGGTGATTATACTCACTTCTCAGAAGTTTATAAGGGCGAAAAAGGTCCGCTCGAATGCAATTATTATGTCCTTAAGGAAGACCTTGATAAGGCAAAGATTCAGTTTAAACAGGTACCGTTGATGCTTGCTGCTTTCGAGCACTGGTTCGGCCCATATCCTTTTTATGAGGATGGATATAAGCTTGTTGAAGTTCCCTATCTTGGGATGGAGCATCAGAGTTCGGTTACTTATGGCAATGGTTTTAAGAATGGTTATCGCGGAACCGATCTCAGCAAATCAGGATGGGGATTGAAATTCGATTTCATAATTGTACATGAATCTGCACATGAATGGTTTGCCAACAGTATTACCTATGAGGATATAGCCGACATGTGGATACATGAGAGTTTTGCCAACTATGCCGAAAGTCTGTATGTGGAGTATTATTACGGTAAAGAAGCAGGGAGTGAATATGTGCTTGGTACCAGGAGCAATATAAGGAACGACAGACCCATAATTGGTATTTATAATGTTAATTATGAAGGATCTGGTGACATGTATTATAAGGGAGGAAATATGCTTAATACCCTGCGCCAGATAGTTAATGATGATGAAAAATGGAGAGATATATTAAGGGGACTGAATAAAGAGTTTTATCATCAGGTGGTAAAAGGATCGCAGATTGAGAACTTCCTGAGTGAGAAGACGGGTATCAATCTTCAGAAATTTTTCGATCAGTATCTTCGGGATATCAGGATACCTGTATTTGAATTTTATGTTAAGGGCAATGAGTTAACGTTCAGATGGAACAACTGTGTTCGCGGATTTGATATGCCGCTCAGAATATATGTCTCAGGAAATGCGATGGACATATCTCCCAAAACAATGCCAACGACAATAAAACTCGACTCTGATAATGTGACTATAAAAGTTGACCCGGGTTATTATGTAGCCACTCTCAATGTGACCGGAAAATAGGCACTAGATATTAGGTGCTAGGTAAAAAAAGTAAGAGGTGCGAACTTACTCACACCTCTTACCGAATACCGATTACCGATT
>Ga0315536_1000368_pt1 | contig 22643 bp, 21 predicted proteins | sample SalMarSW160230MG_FD_203093 | JGI IMG/M metagenome (GOLD analysis project Ga0315536, IMG submission 203093) | Salt marsh sediment microbial communities from the Plum Island Ecosystem LTER, Massachusetts, United States - Salt Marsh Sediment SW1602-30 ...
TTCCCAGGCGGTCAAGTAGATTGTCCCTGTCTCTATCGTCCTTAAATATCTTTCGGCGTTCTATCCCACGGATGATAACGTGGTGCAGAACACCGGGGGCATCCAGGCGGGCTAATCTTGGCATGGATCTGCTATTATCAGTATTTCATCATCACGTCAAGTTAATTACTTATTGATGGACGTCCCCTTCTCCTTCCCTTCTCCTTCCGGTGAATAGTTGACAAGGTGATGGAAATAGGCTATAGGCCATTTTCGTTACAGTATCATTCCTACGTGCATGTTGTTGGCAGCCTGGAGGGAGCAAGCACAGCGAACTCAGGCCTAATACAGATGGAGGGAAAAACCATGTCTGCAAAAGAACAAGGGGCGCACGCCATCAATCGAAGGGATTTTCTGAAACTGTCCGGGATCTTGGGCATAGGGGTCGCCGCGGGCGGCTTACTGCCTGTTTCAGAAAGCGTGGCTTTCAACAAGAAGCTTTACAAGGTCACCAAGACCAGGCTTGGAATGGGCACCTTTATTTCTATAACAGTCATGCATCCGTCCAAGACGCAAGGCCAAGAGGTGATCGGGATGGCCTTTGAAGAAATGGATCGGCTGACCGGCCTGTTGGACCGCTATCGATCCGACTCCCCCATTGGCGGCCTTAACAAAGAGGGGCGGCTGACGGATGTGCCTCCCGAGGTCGCTCGCGTCGTGGCCCGTTCCCTCCATTTTCATCAAGTCAGCGACGGGGCCTTTGACATCACGGTCCAACCTTTGGTGGACCTGTATAGACAATACTTCGAGGCCCATGGTCATGCGCCATCGGAAGCAGATTGCGAGAAGGTGCTGCAACTGGTGGACGCCGGGGCCCTGTCATTTGACGGCAAATCGATCCGATTCCAGAAAGAAGGCATGGGGATCACGTTGGACGGCATTGCCAAGGGTTTCATCATCGACCGGGGGGCTGAGGTGATCAAAAATAGCGGTATCCATCACGCCCTGATCAACGCGGGCGGCGATATCCGCGCAGCCGGGGGCAAACAAGACGGCACACCCTGGAAGGTGGGGATTCAGAACCCGGACAAGGAAGGGCCGTTCCTCGATGTTGTCAAGATGGCTAATGGCGCTGTGGCGACTTCCGGCAATTATGAGATCTATTTTGACAAGGAGAAGCTCTATCACCATATCGTGAATCCAAAGACAGGGATTTCTCCCAGGCAAAGCTCCAGTGTGACGGTCATGGCCTCCAATGTCATGGATGCAGACGCCCTGTCTACGACGGTTTTTGTCTTGGAGCCCGAGGCAGGCAAGCGCTTCATTGAACGCATGCCTGCCACCGAATGCCTTGTCCTGGACCGTCACTCACGGCGTGTCGCCTCCAAGGGGTGGCCCGCGTAGACAGTCGATTAAGTTGCTCCTTGCCTATGGTGCTCAAAGTCTCTGGGTGAGACCTTTGCAGAACCTCGAAAAGCGACAATTATGAGGTTTTTGGGGTACCTACCTGGGCGAAGCGAATGGCCCGCCCTAGCGGGCGAATCGCAAGCTGTTTGAGGCCCTTAGGCCGAGTTCTTGCGATTTAGTGAGTGAGCCCTCAGGTGGGTCAAAAACCTCATATCAAAGAGCGAGGCGAGGTTATTCAAAGGTCTCTGGGTAACAGGACCGGGGCATCGAATGGCTTACAGAAGAAAGAAGAAGGCCGCCGAACCCGGCGGCTTTTTTATGGTAACGGGCACGGGTCGTGTTGTGCTCAGAGACATGCGGCCCGGTTCCAAAAAGAAAGGGCTAATCGCGTTGCGGACGATTAGCCCTAAACAGGAGGAAAGCAAATGAAGAAATCTTTTCTTCATATGCAATTATTTTTTTACCTCGCAACAATGATGCCAACCCTTCACGTTTCAGACCGCATTTTATCTGGGCACACGCTCCATCGTCGCCTCGCATAGCCTAACCAGCTCAGTTTGCAAAGAATAATACGTTTCAATAGGCCAGCCCGTGCGAGACGATTAGATTGACGGCGTCCGGACAAGGTGCCATTGACGGCCTGAAAGGGTCGTTGATTTGTATAACTTTTTATACAAGCTTCCCCCCAAAAGCTTTTAACTATCTGAAACAACACCAAATCGTATGCACTGCCGACTTTTTATACAAGTCCACGTCAATCCATATATAACCAACTGTTTTGACTAGGTATAGGGCGCACTGCCGACTTTTCATACACAACGCCCGGGGGCGGCCATGACCGTATAATTCTTTTGAATTACAGCACTGTGCGGGAGATTCAAGGCCCTTCATCCGGGTTCACACGATATTGTGCTTTTTCAGACGATACTGTAAGTTGGCTCGAGGAATACCGAGCAGGGCGGCCGCACGAGACTGGACATTGTTTGACAGGGATAGGGCCTTGTTGATCAGTCTCTTTTCGATGGCATCCAGGGTTTCAGGCAGACTCGATAGGGTTTGCCAGTCTATGGGCATTTCCAGATCTGCGAAGCTCATGAGGTCCTTGGGCAGGTCGTCCAGGGTGATCTCGCTTCCCTGGCTCAAGAGTACGGCCCGTTCAATGGCATGCTCCAACTCTCTGACGTTGCCAGGCCAGCGATGATTGCACAAAAACCGCATGGTCTCAGGGGAAATGGTCATCTCCCCGTGATCGGCCTCCCGGGCATATTGTTTCAGAAAGTAGGCCGCCAGCAGGGGGATGTCCTCAGACCGATCCCTCAGGGGAGGCAGGTTCACGTGAACCACGTTCAGTCGAAAATAGAGGTCTTCTCGGAAAGCTTGCTGTTCCACCTCGGCCCTGAGGTCCTTGTTGGTGGCTGCGATCAGACGCACATCCACGGCAATCTGTCTGGTGCCACCCACCCGTTCAAAGCTCATGTCTTCCAGAACCCGCAGGAGCTTGACCTGCACGGAAGCCGGCACTTCTCCGATCTCGTCCAAAAACAGGGTGCCCCCGTCGGCCAGCTCAAACCGGCCCTTTTTCATGGCAATGGCGCCGGTAAAGGCGCCTCTTTCGTGGCCGAAGAGCTCACTTTCCAACAAGGTCTCCGTCAGCGCTGCGCAACTGACCGCCACAAAGGATTTATTGCGACGCGGGCTGTTAAAGTGGATCGCCTTTGCAATCAACTCCTTGCCCGTGCCACTCTCGCCGGTGACCAAGATGGTGGCCTTGGTATGAGCCACTTTTTGAATGATATCAAACACGGCCTGTAAGGGCTTGCTCTTGCCGACAATGTTGTCAAAGCAATAGCGGTTTTCCAAGGCTCGGACCAGACGGCGATTTTCCTTGAGGACGCCGTAAATTCGGACCCCTTTATCCACAATCTGCCTGAGTGTTTCGTTCCGGAAGGGCTTCTGGATAAAGTTGAATGCCCCTAGTTGCATGGCCTCAACAGCCTTTTCCACGGTGCCGTATGCCGTCATCATGACGACCGGCAGGTCAGGGGCCTTGTCCTTGATCCGCCGGAGAAGCTCGATGCCGTCGATGAAAGGCATTTTCATGTCTGTGAGCACTAGATCAAGGTCTGTAGATTCCACGATCTCCATGGCACGCTCGGCGTTGTCTGCGGTGAAGGTCTCATATCCTTCTTCTGATAAGAAGGCACTCAAGATCACAAGATAATTCTTCTCATCATCCACAACAAGAATCGTTTCCATAGGCGTCGTTCCTTTGGGTAACGGCCCGCTGCTCGTTGTTTCCGAAGGGCTGTTTGTCTACGCGGAAATGGTTGCCCGACTCACCTTGCCTGCCGGCAGGGCCACGGTCACCTGTGTGCCCTTTTCCGGACCGTTCTCGATGCGAACGGTGCCGCCATGGCCTTCCACAATTTTCTTCACGATGGAAAGGCCCAGCCCGCTTCCCGTCTCCTTGGTGGTAAAGAAAGGATGCCAGATCTTTTTCAGGATTTCATCGGGTATGCCTTTGCCTTCGTCGGAAAAGACGATGCTCAGCGTATCATCCCGATCAGCGAGTTCGATGATGATTGCCCCGCCCTCAGGCATGGCCTGCATGGCATTCATCAAGATATTCAAGAAGGCCTGGTACAGCAGCCCTGGATCCGCCTGGATTTCCCGGATATGGGTTGCCAGCCGCTTGTGAATCTTGTAGCCGTTTTTCTTGGTTTCAGGGGCAAGAAAGCTCAAGTTCTTCTCCAGCACGGCGTCCACGTCACAGGGCATAAGGTTTGGTGTTGGAGGCCGGGCAGAGTTCAGAAAATCGGTCACAATAGTGTTGAGGCGATTGGCCTCTTGCACAATCACCTCCGCAAGCTGGTCTTGGGGATCCGTGCGGGTCAGCTTTTGTTTCAAAAGCTCTGCCGTACTGCTGATAATCCCCAGGGGTGTGCGCACCTGGTGCGAGACGGCAGCCACCATTTCGCCGAGACTTGCAAGGCGCTCAGCTTGATTCAACTTTTGTTCCAAAAGGAGTCGCTCCTTGGCCCGCTTTGCGATGATGTTCTCGCCCCGTTTGACAATAGAGCGGATAATGACAAAGAGGAATCCCATGATCACGATGGACGTGACCATGATCCTGTATTTTAAGTGAGCAATGGTCCGGTAATCCTCGGAGAGGTCCTGTACAATCTCAAAAACTCCGAGGATAGGACCCTCAATATTGGAAAGGGGCTTTTCGGCCCTCAATGGCACATAGGTCCGCAGCTCGCTTTCTTTTGGCGCCCCTAGCAACAGCCTCCAGAATCTGCCTCTTCGAATCAGCCTTGAACTTGATTGGCCAAGGAGGGCCTGCTGATAATCGATGCCTCCCAGGTCTTTTTTCCCCACCAGTTCTTTGTCGAAGCTGTAAAAGATGACGTTTTCGTCACGGGCAAAGATATTGACCCGCTTCACGCTGAAACTGTGCAGGGTGTGTCTGACCACCTGGTCCAAACGGTCAAAGAGAATTTTGTTTCGCAGTTGAATCACCTGACCGTACTTCAGGGCCGCAGGGATCACAAACTGCAGAAAAACCTGATGGTTAAGGTTTTCTGACATCAACAGGGCATAATCTTCACTCTTTTCTATCAGTACCGTCTCGGCTCGATGGGCGATGACCATGGACAGAGCCAAAGCGCCGAGCAGGATGACGATCAGACTGCTGAAGGTGAAATACTTGACGAGCTTAAAGGGCTTGATTCGCTCGATGTCCTTCTGGTCCATGTCCTCACCGAGGGTATCTATGATGTCGTGTACTTGACGGGCTGTTCAGCCGCTAGCGGGGGATGGGCGCCCCTGAAAGGAGTGTCTTGAGATCCTCGTCCGAAAAATGCAGTCCCGCTCCGAAGAAGAAGGATTCGTTGCCGTCATCACTTATGAAATCGTCAAAGCCTGCCGTCACATATATGTGCTGGAAGGGAGTATAGTCTGCCTTGAACTTCAAGTGGGGATCGGAATCCACATTGAAGTCAAAGGCCTCCATGGACAGGACAATGCGGTCATCCAGGAGATAGTAGTCGGCAGCCACGCCGCCGTCTGACTCAAAAATGCCCGCCCGAAGCCCCAAGTCGTAGTAGCGCTTGGCAATTTGGGCAGAAAATTTGAAGTCATCTTTGTCCGTTGTTTCCCGGGTTTCCGTTGTGGTAACCCCGTCTACCGTTCGGGTCGTCACGGTTTTCTTTTTTCGCCCGGCAGAGTCATCCACGACTTGCAGGAGATAATACTTGTCCTCTTTGGGCTGAATGCGAAGCGACAGGTACGACTTCATGTCGTCACTGTCGAAGAGATATTCTCCCCGGTAGTCTACGTAGGTTCGAAACGTTTGTTCTTTTTGAAGAAACTTATTGACGCCGGCCATGGTGTCGTTGATATTGTCAATCGTTTCCTCGTCGTGTACCAGCTTGCCGATGGTTCCCTGACCCCGGTTGATCTTCTCGGCGATCTCCCGCAGGGCAACCAGGGTTTGATTCATGGTGTTTACCGTCTCGTCGTCCTGAATGAGTCGGCCAATCGTTCCTTCACCCCGGTTGATCTTGTCCGTGACCTGGTGGAAGGCCATGATGGTCTTTTCCAGTTGATCGGAGGCCTGCCTGAAGTTGGCCACAACCTCCCTCAGGCTCTCCTTGTTGGTACTACTTATTTCTCTAAGGTCTGTGGAGAACACCGTGAAGTTATCCAGGATGCGGTTGATATTTTCATTGTTCCTTTGCACGGTCTGGTTCATGGTTTGAGCCAGGTCGCGGAGGTTGTCTACGATGATTTTCAGAGATGCTCGTCCTTCCTCTTCCCCCACAACACCCGAGATCGCGCCCGTAATCCGCTTGAAATCCCGTCCGATAGAGTCGAGTTGTTTTAGGATGGCGTCGATGTTGGCAGGGGAGGCGGTCCATTGGATACGGCCCCCCGGCTTTATGGGCGGGGTTCCAGGAGCACCCAAAAGGAGCTGCACGTATGTGTCTCCCAGCACACCCTTGGTGCGAATGGAGGCTCTCACATCCTCGCCGATTTCTACGTCCGGCTTGAGAAGGAGTGTGACTTTGGCCCTGCCGGCTTCCAATGTGATGCCCAATACCCGGCCCACCTCGACGCCGGCTATTTCCACCGGCACTCCTTTGACCAGGCCTTCGGCGGAATCAAAATAGCCATATACCTCGTAGCCCCGGTCAGGTCCATACTTGAACCGGCCTATCCTCATGGACATGTAGCCGAGAATCAGGATGCCGATGATCACAAAAAAACCCACTTTTGCCTCAATGCTAAGCTTTTTCATAACCTCTTCATGTCCATACTATATGTCCAAGAGATGATAATCCAAAACAGGCCCTTCGGCCGTTCCCTGGATAAACTGCTGCACAGCCGGATTTTGAGATGACTTGACCGCATTAGGGGGACCGATCTCAACGATCTTTCCATGGTAGAGCATAGCCACGGTGTGGGCAATCTTGAAGGTAGACCTGATGTCATGACTGATCACCACACACGTGGCGTTTGTGTGTTTCTGAGTATCCACCACAAGACGATCAATGGCGTCGGCCGTGATGGGATCAAGGCCTGTCGTGGGCTCATCAAAGAGGATGATCTTGGGATCCAGGGCAATAGCACGGGCAAGGCCCACGCGCTTTCGCATACCGCCGCTCAGCTCTGCCGGCAGCTTGTGGGCCACATCCCTGAGGCCCACCTGAAGAAGCTTCTGATGAACGATTTCGTCAATTTCTTTCTCCTTCAGGCGGGTGTGCTCCTGCAGAGGAAAGGCCACGTTTTCTCCGACCGTCATGGAATCAAACAGAGCGGCCTCTTGAAAGAGCATGCCGAAGTTTTTTCTCATGTCGTTGAGTTTCCGATCATTCAATCGGGCGATGTTCACACCCTCGACCAGGACCTTTCCCTGGTCCGGTCTTATCAGCCCAATCATATGTTTGAGAAGAATACTCTTTCCTCCGCCGCTTTGGCCGATGATCACCGTGATTCTGCCGGTTTCAATCTCAAGGTTCAGACCGTCTAAGACGGTCTGGGAATTGAATGATTTGTGAATGTCGACGAGCTGAATCATAAAAAAGGAGACTTGTCTTGGTGCTCGAGTTGAACCGCAAAAAGGTGCGCATTGCCCGTCCCGATGCATCGGAACTGCGGGCTCAGCGCGACACTGCAGGGAGCTTCAATCCTGTTGCTTTGCAGCCATCCAACCTCTGTCCGCACTATCTGCACAGTATGTGCAAGAATCAAACCGGATCTTGTCGGTGCCTCTTGAGCGCCATGACACCTTGATGGCCCCGGGTTGCTCTTTTTGTTTTAGAACATGGCTGCTGTCAAGAAGTAATCACTGATCAGGATAGACACCGAAGCGATGACCACTGCCTGCGTGGTGGCCCTGCCGACCCCCTCGGCGCCGCCGCTGGTGTAAAATCCCTTGTAACAGCCAACCAGGGACAAGATCAGCCCGAAGCAGGCCGCCTTGACAAGGCCGTTAAAAATATCTTCCAGTTCCACAATTTCGATCATCTTGGCCACATAGATGCCTGAATTAATCTGCAGAAGGCCCACTCCCACGAGATAGCCTCCGATGATTCCCACAAAATCCGAAATGATGGTCAACACCGGAAGCACGAGCACACCGGCGATGATACGAGGCACCACCAGGTACTTGATGGGATTGCACGCCATGGTGTAAAGAGCATCGATCTGCTCGGTCACCCGCATCGTGCCCAGCTCTGCGGCCATAGCGGAACCGGCTCGGCCTGTGACCATCAGCGATGTCAGGACCGGGCCAAGCTCGCGGGTCATGGCCAGGGCCACCGTGGAGCCGACGAGGCCTTCGGCGCTGAATAAGCGAAACCCGTGATAGGCCTGAAATGCGAGCACACCACCCGTGAAGATGCCCGTGAGGAGAACCACCAGCAAAGAGTTGACACCCACGAACTCCATCTGCTTGAAAATGGCACGTATGCGTATGGGCGGCCGCAGACTCCACACGAGGGAGGCGAGAAAAAGAAACATGACAAGCCCAAACTCTTCAATAAAGCGAATAAGGCCGCGGCCGATGGTCTCGATAAACCTTAATATGATCCCGAGTTTCACCATGTGATGCAGGCAGGCTCGCCTCCAGCTAACGATAGGTCGTTCATGAAAAATACTAGGAGAAGCGGGCCTGAAAGTCAAGCTAATGCTCTATTTTCATTGACACTATCGCTGTGTGCCGGTAACTTTGGATCAGGAGCCCAAACCATCTTGTTCATACCTAGACACCCATGAAGCGTATTCTCACCATTGCAGGCTCGGATTCGGGTGGCGGGGCCGGCATCCAGGCTGACCTAAAGACGATCACTCTCCTTGGGGGCTTCGGCATGAGCGTGCTCACGGCCGTAACGGCACAAAATACCCGAGGAGTCACGGCCATCCATGCACTTCCCCCGGCATTCATTGAGCAGCAACTCGACACGGTCCTTTCAGACATCGGGGCGGATGCCGCGAAGACCGGCATGCTCTTTAATGCGCCCGCCATTGAAGCTGTGGCTGACAGGCTGTCGGCCTATGACATGAAGAAAATTGTGGTGGACCCGGTCATGGTGGCCAAGGGGGGAGATATCCTGCTGGTCGAGGAGGCCAGAGAAACCCTTGCCAAAAGCCTCATCCCCATGGCCTTCGTGGTGACGCCGAACATCCCGGAGGCGGAAGTCCTTGCAAAAAAATCGATCAGCACAGAAAAGGACATCCATGAGTCTGCGCGGATCATCCACGCCATGGGGGCCAAACATGTGTTGATTAAGGGAGGGCACCTGGAAGGCCCGGCGAGGGATATCTTGTACGACGGGCAAAGGTTTTTCGAATTCTCAAGACAGCGCGTCAATACCCCGCACACCCACGGCACGGGGTGCGCTTATTCTGCGGCCATTGCCACCTACCTTGCCATGGGCCTTGGAATCAAAGAGGCGGTTGAGCGGGCGAAGGACTTCATCCATACGGCCATCCGCTTTGCCTTTCCGTTGGGCAAGGGCCGCGGCCCCACCAATCTTTATGCCCCGTTTGCCAGGGATCACGAGAGGTACCGGGTCCTGGATGCGCTCAAGACCTGCCTGGTGCGACTTCAGAAGGCTTCTATAGGACACCTGATACCGGAGGTGCAGTCGAATCTGGGCTATGCCCTCCCCTTTGCCGAGACCCACGCCCATGTGGCTGCCTTCCCCGGAAGACTGGTCAGGCTGGGCGACACCATCGTCTCCGTGAGCGGCCCCGCCTTTGGATCGTCCCGGCATGTGGCCAGCATCATCCTCACTGTGATGCGTCATGATCCTGGATGTCGCTCGGCCATGAACATTCGTTTTTCAGAGGCCAGGGTTCGGCAATGCCGGGCCCTTGGCTGGAAGGTGCGCGCCTTTGACCGCGCTCGCGAGCCGGAGGCGGTCAAGAAGCGGGAAGGGGGCAGCCTTGAATGGGGCACGGAGACGGTCCTGTCAGAGGACGCCGAGATGCCGGATGTGATCTATGATCGGGGTGAAATCGGCAAGGAACCCATGATCCGGGTCCTCGGAAGGACGCCCCACGAGGTGGTGGACAAGGTCCTGCGGCTGCGAGAGCAATCCCAGTAGCCACCACACACGCCTGGATAGTAAAGAAACGACTGAGAACGACGCATCTGGCCCAAAGATGCCATTTATGGATGGATACTAGTGTCGTGTCCCAGAAGTTCCTATAAAAAGTAACGTGTCGCCATCAAGCCATTTTCCGGTCTCCGTGAGCATTTCCGGGACGTCAGCTTCGTTGCGCTGAATCATAAAAACTCGGGCTAAGGCCCTCAAACAGTTTATGATTCTTAACGCTTCACTCAGCTGACCTCTCATTCCGAAAATGCTCAATGTCGCGCGGAAAAGGCTTTCGGCTACATGGTGGCCAATGATAGTTACTTCTGAGACACGACACTAGCGGTGCCGCGCGAGGCGAATGCATGCATGACGGCGTCATGGAGCACGGGTCGGAAGGCCCTGATTTTTTCATTTTCTCGCGTCGGATGGATTCGGTTCGTCAAGAGAACCACCACAACTGCTTTTTCAAGGTCCATCCAGAAAGACGTGCCGGTGAATCCCAGGTGGCCGACACTTTGGTCAGAAAAATACCGGCCGCTGCTCGAATCAGGCCGTGTGGGGGTGTCAAACCCGAGGGCCCAGCTTCCGGTGTCAGCCTGGCGCTGGAAAAAGGTGTGAACCGTGTCCTTATGAAAGATGCCCGTGTTTGGCCGCCCCAGATAGACGTTCAAGAGTTCCCGCAGCAGACCGTAGACGTCTGTTGCCGTGCCGAACAGCCCGGCGTGGCCTGCCACGCCGCCCATGGTGTAGGCATTATCATCATGGACCTCGCCTTCCAAGATCTTGCCTCGCCAGGGGCAGTCTTCAGTGGCTGCATAAAGGTGACGGTCTCTATGTTTGGCGCTGTCCAAGGGAACAAAAAAAAGGTCTCCGAGCTTTAAGGGTGCGTAGACCGATTCGTGCACAAACCGGTCAAGGGGGGTTTGTGAACCGACTTCGATCAACCATTCCAAAATCATGAATCCCAAGTCGCTGTACAGACAGACCTCGCCCGGTTCATGGACGAGGGCTTCGTCCACCAGCAGCTTCCTGACTTGGTCTTTCCGCTCACAAAGCGGCCGTTTGCGCAACGCGTCATGATAAGGCCTGTAATCCGGCATCCCCGATGTGTGGCAAAGGAGCTGCCGCACGGTAATGGCTTTCTTGTCGGTAGCTGAAAAATCCGGGATGAAACGCCCCAGGGTCTGATCCAGGCCCGCCTTCCCCTGCTGGACCAAAACCATCATGCAGACCGCCGTAGCCAGGGGCTTGGTCAAGGAGGCCAGATCAAAGACCGTATCCGTGGTCATAGGCCGCTCTGGCGCGAGCCTGGCTCGGCCAAAGGCCTCAAAGAAGACGACTTGGTCCCGTGCGGCCACCAGGAGGACCCCGCCGGGAAAGATGCCCTTTTCCACACCCTCCTCCATCAATTGCCGTACGGCCTTCATCCATGGTCCTCATGAACGGCCGGTTCGGCAAATCGAAGGCTGCCGTCTTCAGTGTCCATCTTTGCCTCAAGGCCGATGGGCAGGGTGAGGTTGTCGGCCCCGTGGCCCACGTCAAATCCAGCTAGAATAGGGGCATGTGTGTGGCGAAAAGCCTCCCTGACAATGGCATGGATATCTTCCAAGGGGCCGCACTCCTCAAAGCTTCCGAGAATGACCCCGGCCACGCCGTCCAGTTGACCGCTCAGGCGAAGTTGACAAAGCATGCGGTCAATACGATAAGGGGCTTCTTGTCGATCCTCCAGGAACAGGAGTCGGCCGTCAAGGTGCGGTTCATAGGGGGTGCCCAGCAGATGACACAGGCTCGTAAGGTTGCCGCCTACCAGGGCGCCTGATGCCTGCCCAGGGCTGAGAACCACAGGCTCGGGGGCCGTCAGGAGCAGGGGCGAGTCAGAGGAAACGGCTTCTATTAATGCACTGTAGGTCTTGGCATGGTCTTTTTTCAGCGTGGTAACAAGGGGTCCGTGAAAGGTAACCATCCGACAGCTACTGAAGATCGCAAGGAGCAAGGCCGTGATGTCGCTGAATCCTACCAGGATCTTGGGCTTGGCCCGAATGGCCTTAAAGTCAAGCAGGGGGAGCAGCCTCATGGAGCCGAATCCGCCCCGGGCACAGAATATGGCCTTGACCGATTCGTCGGCAAACAGCTCCATGAGCAATTCTGCACGTTCAGTGTCTGAACCGGCAAGGTAACCTTGACGCCTGAAAAGCCGGTCAGAAATCCTCACCTGGTAGCCCATGGATTCAACGACAGCCACGCCGGCCTCGAAAGCTTTCTGATCAAAAGGCGATGCCGGCGCCGCAATGCCAACGGTGTCGCCGGGACGAAGCGCCCGGGGTTTGATGACAGGTTTTTCCACGAATCAAAATTAACACGGAACCTGCTGGATTGTAAAGATTTCTTATCCAGGGCAAGGCGCGAGACGGAGGGCCGATTCACAAGGTCCCCCCGAAGTGGCAGGAAATCAGAGCTTCAAATCCTCTCGCCACGACCAAAAGATTTCGAGAATCTCGGGCGGATTTGCTTCCGGCTAGTCCGCTCCGTTTCTTTTGATGGCAGGGATTCTGGAATCTAGGACGATGAAAGGGGGTGCCTATGATTTTATGCGTTCGTTCTGGTAAGGCATAACATCATAGGATGTCCCCAAAATCCATCAAGATCCACCAGATGGAAGTGCAGTCTGGTTACACGGTTCCAAGGGCTACATTTCTTTCCCTTGTTTTCGTACGGCCGTGGCCCTTTGGAAAAGGCCGCTTTTTCAAGAACGCAAACTCCTGCAAACCTTCTTAACCCAAGATCGCCTTCAAATCTTCCTCGGGGGTGCTAATGGGCATGATATTAAAATTCTTGACCAATACATCCAGCACATTGGCCGTAATAAAGGCAGGCAGACTGGGTCCCAGCCGGATATTCTTGATTCCCAGGTAGAAGAGTGTCAGAAGAATGGCCACGGCCTTCTGCTCATACCAGGAGAGAATCATGGAAAGCGGCAGGTCGTTGACGTCCGCGTTGAAGGCCTTGGAAAGGGCCAGGACAATCTGGATCGCCGAGTAGGCGTCGTTACACTGCCCTACATCAAGGAGCCTGGGAATGCCTGTGATGTCTCCCAGGTCCTTATCAAAGAACCGAAACTTGCCACAGGCCAGGGTCAGGATCACGGTGTCCTTGGGGGCCTTCTCCACGAACTCCGTGTAGTAGTTGCGGCCCGGCTTGGCCCCGTCACAGCCGGCTACGAGGAAGAAGTGTTTGATGGCGCCACCTTTGACCGCCTCGATCACCTTGTCGGCCATGCTCGTGACCGCATTTCGACCAAAACCGCACATCACCTCCCTGCCATTCGTATCGTCCGGGAAACCCGGCATGGAAAGGGCTTTCTCTATGACAGGGGTAAAATCCTTATCCGCAATGTGGGTCGCCCCAGGCCAGCCCACCAACCCGGTGGTAAAGATGTTGTCCTTATAGGAAGCCTTTGGTTTCTGGATGCAGTTGGTGGTCATGAGAATAGCCCCGGGGAATTCTGGAAATTCCTTGCCCTGGTTTTGCCAGGCGGTCCCATAGTGCCCGTAGAAGTGGGGATATTGCTTCAATGCCGGGTATGCATGCGTCGGGAGCATCTCACCGTGGGTGTACACGTAAATGCCTTTTCCTTCGGTTTGCTTGAGGATCTCATCCATATCTTTCAGGTCGTGACCTGAAACCAGGACGGCCTTGCCTGCCTTGGCGCCCAAGGGGACTCTGGTCGGAACAGGGTGGCCGTACGTGCCCGTATTGGCTGCATCGAGCAATTCCATGGCTCTCAGGTTGATTTCTCCACATTTCAGGACCAAGCCGACCCAATCATCCAGACTCAAATCCTTATTCTGAGTGGCTGCCAGGCCTGCATGAATGAAAGCATAGACCTTGTCGTCCTCTTGGCCCAGGATTTGGGCATGGTCCGCATAGGCGGCTACCCCCTTGATGCCGAATACCAGCGTATGTTGAAGGGCCAAGATGTCGGGATTGATGCTTGGATCGGCTTTGAGACCCACTCCCTCGCCCTGCTTGACGAGATCCTCCAAGGATGCCGCCGGTTCAAAGGTCGCCGGACCCTGAGGAAAATCCGTCTTTCCCCCTGCCGCCCAGACCTTGTCCTTGAGTTGCTCCCGCAGATCCACGCAACGGTTGATCAGTTGGACGAAGCGCGTCGGGTCAAAGTCCACATTGGTCAGCGTGGAGAAGGTGCTCTCACACGTAAACACATTGACATCGCGGTCGATTATGCCCACCTTTCGCCCCTCAACAGCATACAGTGACAACCCTTTCAAGGCATAGATCAACAGGTCCTGCATTGCAGCCACATCAGGTTGTTTCCCACAGACACCGATCTTGGTGCATCCTTCACCCTTTGCCGTTTGTTCGCATTGGTAACAAAACATGGCCGTTCCTCCTTTCACGGTTTCAGACTCCTTGCCTGCACCACCCCGGTCCATGGCACGCGTTGGTTTTCCTCAAATTCGGGACCATGATCGCGTGTCAACAGGAACATTTCCTTGACTCAGGTCAAGACAATCATTTTTTATCTCTTATTGCCCCTGGCGGCATAAGTCTTGACAAAACTGGGGAGCTGTGTTTTTTTGAAATGTTATAGATCTCAATGGACTCGTAAAAAGTCGGCAGGCCACGAGCCACGCCTACTATTTCACAAAGGAGGGATCATCCGCCCAGGTGTAGAGGGCGCACATCATGAAACGAACCTATCAGCCGAGCAGAATAAAACGGGTCAGAACCCATGGATTTCTTAAAAGGATGTCCACAAAGCAGGGCCGAAGGATCATCAACCGTCGGCGTGCCAAGGGGAGGAAACGCTTAGCCGTATAAGAAGGGGTTGAAAGATCTTGAGCGCTTTTTCCTTGAAAAAGGGAGTGCGGCTCTTGAGAAGGGCTGACTTTAAGAGGCTATCGAAATACGGCAGAACCATTCACAGGGATCATTTTCTCGTCACATATTGCCGAAACAGCCTTGATAATCCGCGCTTGGGGGTCACGGTAAGCAAGAGGGTCGGGCGTGCTGTAATACGGAATCGAATCAAGCGTCTGGTGCGTGAATATTTTCGGTTGAACAAGACGCTGTTTGACGACACGTACGATATGAATGTGATAGCCAAATCGGGGGCTGCAAGTTTGTCGTCTCAGGAAATCAACCAGACGCTCGAAAGTATTTTTCGTGAGATGTCGAAGGATAGTAAGCATGAGGCCGTTGCTACTGGCACTCATTAAGACCTATCAATATATCCTTTCACCCCTCTTTACACCAGCATGTCGCTTCCGTCCAACGTGCTCCGAATACGCATACGAGGCTGTTCAACGCCACGGCATCTTCAGGGGCTCTTGGATGGCGATCAGAAGGATCCTGCGGTGCCACCCATTTAGTCCCGGCGGGTTTGACCCTGTTCCCTAGCTTTTGAGGGACATACGGCGAGCGCCCGGCTGTTTTTATGGGATTTTCAGTTAGATCAGGGAGAAGTGAATCCATGTCCACAGAACTTCGTATGTTGCTGGCCATTGTTCTATCGTTCTTGATATTTTTCCTTTATCAGGTGGCTTTTGTGAAGGACACGCCGGTCCAGCGAAAAGAGCCGTCTAAGAAAGAGGCGGCAAAGGAGGCGCAGGCCCCGGCAGAGGGCGAACGGGTCAAGGTTTTGGAAGAAAGGCCCCCGGTCGAACAACCGGACGTGGCACAGGAAGAGCGCCCCGGCCGGACGATCACCATCTCAACGCCACTTTATGTGACGGAGCTTGCAGAGCGCGGAGGGGCCTTCAAGACATTTAAGCTCAAGAGATACAAGGAATCCGTGGACAGCGACAGCCCAATGAAAGAGCTCGTCCACTTGCCCGGCGGCCAGGCCTGCACCCCGGTGGTGTCTTTCCTGGGCTCCGGCTTGGGGGGCTTGGAGCACGCGGTTTTCCATGCAACCACCGACGCGGACAGGATAGATGTCAAGGACGCCAAAAAAGACGTACGGCTGGCTTGGACCTCTCCGGACGGTGTGACGATCATCAAGACCTATTCTTTTTTCCCGGACACGTATGGAATGGGATTGGAGATCAACGTCAGAAACCCCGGCCCCAAGTCCATAGAGGACAATCTGGGACTTTCTTTGAGAATGAGCGTCGAGGACACGAAGCTCTCCAGATATGTTTTCTCGGGGCCTGCTGCCTTAATCGACGGGGAACTGAAAGAGGTCAAGACCAAGAAGATTGCCAGCGAAGGAAGTTCGTATGCAGGCCGGATTACCTGGGTCGCCAGTGAGGACCAGTATTTTGTGTCGGCTGTCATGCCGGACAAGCCCCAGAAAGCGAGTATGAGGCTCACCCTGACGCCACAGAAGGTCCTTGAGACCACGTATGTGGATTCTTCACCACCGGTGGCCCCCCAGACCGAAAGAACATACCAATATAAGCTGTACTTTGGCCCCAAGAGCCTGGAGGCCCTGGGCCGCGAGGGGGCGGAACTTGGGAAGATCGTCGATTTTGGGTTCTTTGACATCATCGCCAAGCCACTACTCTACGCCATGAATTTCATACATCGCTATATCCCCAGCTATGGCATCGCCATCATTCTCATCACCGTTATCGTTAAGCTCCTCTTCTGGCCGTTGAGTAACAAGAGCTATCAGTCTATGAGCCAGATGAAGAGACTCCAGCCGAAGATGGCAGAGATTCGGGCCAAGTACAAGCATGACAAGAAGATGATGAACCAGGAGTTGATGGGTCTATACAAGGTCTATAAGGTCAATCCCCTAGGGGGATGCCTACCCATGATCTTGCAGATACCTGTCTTTTTTGCATTTTACAAGATGCTATATCAGGCCATTGAGCTGAGACATGCCCCGTTCTTTTTGTGGATTACCGATTTGTCGGCGCCGGACCGCCTGTTCCGTTTTAGCTTCAAAATACCGATGATGGCGCCTCCCTATGGGATACCGGTGCTCACTATTATCATGGGGGCCTCCATGTTCTTCCAACAGAAGATGTCCCCGCCCCCCGGGGACCCGGCGCAGGCTAAGATGATGATGTTGATGCCCATCTTTTTCACGTTCATCTTTATCAACTTTCCATCAGGGCTTGTCTTGTATTGGCTGGTCAACAATATCCTGTCCATGGCTCAGCAGTACTACATCACCAAGAAAATGGCTTAACGATGGAGGGCTATATGACGTCTGCATATGAATTTGAAGGTAAGACCAAAGAAGAAGCAATAACCAAGGCCTCTGACACATTGGGCGTTTCTGAGGATCAGCTTGAAGTCGAGGTGCTTTCTTACGGTTCCACGGGGATTTTCGGGCTCGTTGGTGCGAAAAAGGCCAAGATCAAGGTGACGTTGCCCGAATTGCCGGAAGCCGAGATCAAAGAACCCCCTCTTTTTGTAGAGGAGCCTGAAGAAGTGGCTGAGCTGGCCAAGGGTACGCTGGAAGAGATTGTCTCTTTCATTGTGGACGATGCGACAGTCTCCGTAGAGACAGCGCCAGACCGGATCAGGCTGGAAGTGGAAGGAGGCAACTCGGCCCTTCTTATCGGAAAACACGGTCGGACCCTGGACGCTCTCCAGTACATTGTTCACAGGATTGTCCACAAGAAACACAAGACCGGGGTCCGTGTCACGATTGACGTGGAAGGGTATCGTGACAGGAGAAAAGACTCGTTGACACAGATGGCTTTGCGATTAGGGGAGAAAGTGAAGCGTTCCGGCAGGCCTGCCACCATCAGCCCGATGAATGCCTATGACCGAAGGATCATCCATGTTGCTTTGAAGGATAATGCCGGGGTTAAGACTCAAAGCACGGGTACGGGATCCCTCAGAAAACTGGTCATCTACCCCCGGAGGAAGCGTAAATAGTCCTCAATTTCCAACAACATCGGTCTCCTTTACAACGACTTGCCGGTTGTTCCAATCTCTCCGCTTAGAGGTCAAAGATGGGATCTCTGGATGCGGATACCATAGCCGCCATGGCCACCCCTCCGGGTGCAGGTGGTATTGGCGTGGTGAAGATCTCGGGGCCGCGGGCGATCTCCGTGGCCCTTCCTCTCCTTCGTCCTTCAAGGGATCCCTCCCGGCTGAAATCACACCACCTCTACTACGGGTATATCATCGACCCCGAGACCGAGAAGGCGGTCGATGAGGTGCTCTATGCCATCATGAAGGCCCCGCATACTTATACCAGGGAGGACGTGGTGGAAATCCAGGCCCATGGGAGCAGGTGCGGACTCCATGCGGTCTTGGAATTAGTCTTAAGACAAGGCGTCCGTCTGGCGGAACCGGGGGAGTTTACCAAGCGCGCCTTTCTCAATGGTCGCATCGACTTGACCCAGGCCGAAGCGGTCGCTGAGGTCGTTTCCGCACAGACCGCGGAAGGGCTTGAACTGGCCACCCGACAGCTGAAGGGGCTCCTGCATGAGGCCGTAGAATCGATCCGAAAACCCATAGAAACCGTGCTGGTGGAGGTAGAGGCTGCGATAGATTTTCCCGAAGATGTGGAAGAGATCATCCGGGCCGAACACGCTGCCCGAAAAATGGCGCAGGACGTGATCGGACCCTTGGAGCAACTATTGACCCACTATGAGGAAGGGCATGTCTACCGGGAGGGCATTGCCGCCATCATTGTTGGACGTCCTAACGTGGGAAAGTCGAGCCTGATGAATCGACTCCTTCAAAAGGAACGGGCCATCGTTACAACCATTCCGGGCACGACTCGCGACTTTATCGAGGAGACGGTGAATATCAAAGGCATACCGTTGAGGTTGATTGATACGGCTGGTCTACATGACACAGACGATGCCCTCGAAACCATTGGGATTCAATTTACAAGACAGCGACTGGACGAGGCGGATCTCGTCCTGTTAATGGTGGACGGCAGCGCGCCCCTCACGGAAGAAGATGCCAAGATTTATGATCTGGTGCAGGGCCAAAAGGCTATCCTGGTCGTCAATAAGACAGACTTGGAACCCTGCTGTGCCGTCGAAGAGATGGTGGCAGAATTTCCGGGGCTTGACTGGGTTGCTATTTCGGCCTTGTACAGCCGGGGCATTGAGGCATTGAAGGCCACGGTGTTTGCTGCTATCACGGATCAAAGAGGGCCTGCCGAGCTGCCCACCGTTGTTCCAAATGTTAGGCACAAGGTGGCTATTCAAAAAGCTATAACCGCCTCCAAGGCGGCTGAAGAAGGCTTTAGAACAGGGCGGCCTCCCGAACTGGTGGCCATTGACCTCAAAGATGCCCTTGATTTCCTTGGCGAGATCATTGGCGTGACCACGACGGACCATATCCTTGACCAGATTTTCAACCGGTTTTGTATCGGCAAATGAGCCTGTCTGGTTAAGGGCTCGCGGAAAAACAACTTCGCGAACTTGTTTTTGCGCGAGCCCTAAGCTGCAGGATATGAGGGAACTGCCAGGGGACCTCGTGACAGCGGTTGAGCGTTGTGTGGCTAATCGAGGGAAAATGTGATCGGAACGGACAGCCCCATGGTCTCCTCAACTTGTTCCTCCAGTTCTGCCACAGGATCGTCCCCAGCGTGGTCAGCGATCACTTCGGAGCGAGACATCTGTCGCGCAGTGGATTTTTTCTGCTGTAACAAGTGTTTTTGGACCTTGAGCATGTAACGATGTAGAGCATTGATCGCATCATGGCTCAAGGCCGTGAAGCGGCAATGGCAGACACCGTGCCGGTCGATGTCGATGATTTCTACAGTTATACGGATCGTTATCTCTTCGCCCGGCAAACTAATCGTGACGGACTGGGCGTCTCCCACGTTAAAATCCTTGTCGCAAAAGGATAGCCCACCCGCACCAATATCGTGGACAAGGACAGACTTGCCTCGAAACGCTACACGTATAGGTTCAGTCGCAGGTGGACGAACCCGGAATGAGCTCCGTCGATCATTGGCGTCGTAGGAAAATATCTCTGCATCATTGTGCTTGTTTTTCCAGAACAAATTCTACCCTCCTGTTGCGAGACCGGCCCTCGGGCGTGTCGTTGCTGACCAGGGGAATCAACGCACCATAGCCGGTTGCCGTGAGTCTTTGAGGGTCTATTCCCCCCTCTATGAGATAGCGTAGCACCGTTGTAGCTCGAACGGCTGACAGTTCCCAATTCGAAGCAAACCGTGGTGTTGAGATAGGAAGATCATCGGTATGACCTTCAATACGCACGTTATATTGGGGATAGTTTTCCGCTATTTTGATGATGTCATTGAGTATGGGTTTTGCCCCTAAACTGAAGGTCGCTGCCCCTGATTCAAACAGGATCTTGCCGGTCACCCGGATAACCACCTTGGAACGCTCTATGGACACAACGATGTGATCACTGAGCTTTCCTTTATAGATGATTCGCTGCACATCTCTGTAAATGTCCCTTGTCTTGAGTCCGATGACATTCTCCAAGGCGATTCTTCTGCCCGTCGGGCGCGGCGCAGAAGCCAGGTCCACCACTGACTCGGGCTGTGGGATCAATTCCAGGAGAGCCACCGGCGCGGTCTTTTCCCCGAGGCTTACTTGGATGGCGGCAATCGCCTGTTTGAATTTTTGAAGATTCATGGAGGAAATGGAAAACAAGAGGATGAAGAAGGTGAGCAGAAGCGTCATTAAATCGGCATAGGTCACCAGCCATCCTACAGGACTTTCTTCTCCCATGAGTTCAGAAACGGCCTGATTATGCTGATCCATCTTGTTCTCGTATGCTGCGTTTCATGGGCCGGCGAAGCCGCGCAGGTATATAGGAAGAAAGTTTTTCGTACACGAACAACGGGTTATTGTCTTCCAGAATCGATATGCCTCCTTCGACGATGATCTCCAGGTTGATCAGTTCCAAAAGCGTTCTGGCCTTCAATTTGCCTGCAATGGGCAGGAAGAACAAGGTGGAAAGCAGCGAGCCATAGAAAGTTGTTAGAAGCGCTATGGCCATGGCCGGCCCGATTGATTGCGGGTTTTGCAGTTTGCTGAGCATCTGGATCAAGCCTATGAGCGTTCCCAGCATGCCAAAGGCCGGGGCATAGATCCCCATTTTCTTGAACACCTCCTGGACAATGAAGTGTCTCGCCTTCATAGCCTCTACTTCAATTCCCATTGTCTTGTGAAACAACGCTTCTTCAGAACCATCGGCGATGAGATTGCACACTTTTTTCAGAAAAGCCGATTGTGTTCTTAGCTTGCCTAATTCAAGGATGCCTTTTCGACGACAGATGTAACAAAGCTTGATCATGGTTGAAACCATATCATTAGGGTCGCGCTTCCTTTCCGAAAAAACAAAGAAAGCGGCCTTAAAGGCAGTCAACACGTCCTTTAACTGAAAAGTCAAGAAAGTCGCCGCTATCGTCCCACCTAAAACGATCATCACGCCGGGGACGTTCACAAAATTGTGAACACTGCCACCAACAAGAATAGCGGCTACGATCAGTGCGACACCTGAAAAGATTCCGATTAGAGATCCTACGTCCACCTAGAAAGCCTTTCTATGGGCGGTTAGTGGCTCACTGGCGTCAGGGGCGAGGCCGTGGGCCTGGCCAACGTCAGGTTGGTGGCATCTGACAAAGCTATTTCCCCCTGCTTAGGGCTCGCGCAAAAATAACTTCACATTTTGGCATCTCACCTTCAGCCCGTCTTTGACCGATGCCTCATTCGCAAACTCCTCGAAATAGCTCGCTATTCCTCCGGTTTTGCTCAATCGGATCGGCCACATCTGAACCAAATCTGAGCGCCAACTCTGCGAACTTGTTTTTGCGCGGGCCCTTAGTGGTGAGGGTTTCATAAAAGCAGGTTTCACTCACTCCGTGAACATTTTTGGTTTCGTAAAAAGTCAATTTTGCTCGCTCCGTGAACATTTTTGGCGCACTTGAGGTGCGCAGCTAAAATGCTAAAACTCGGGCTAACACCCTCAAACAGTTAGCATTCCTTAACGCTGAACACCTCAAGTGCTTTCTCCCAAAAATGCTCAATTTCGCTCACAAAAGACTTTTTACGAAACCATCAACATTTTAGGAGGACACGAATTGCCATGGCCCTGATGGATGTATCGGCATGCGACGTGGAAAGCTTGAAGGTAAGAGCTCCGCATAAAAAGCGTTCCGGCAAAAGGGCAAAATAGGGTATAGAGGGTGTCCATGGAAAAGGAGATTGCGAAGCGACTAGCATCCAGGCAATGGAAGCAAATCACGAATGAAAAGCTGGTGGCGTCTGCAGTGTTGTTGCTGCTTCTTGAAAAAGATGGGCAGTACCAGGTGCTCTTTACAAGAAGATCGGACAAGGTAGAACACCACAAAGGTGAGATTTCTTTCCCAGGAGGCACGGTGCACCCGGATGACGCGGACCTCCTTGGCACGGCCCTGCGAGAAGGCGCTGAAGAGATCGGCATCGCCGCCGGTGATGTAACCATTCTGGGGAGGCTGGACGACATCTTGACGGTGTCGACCGGTTTCGTGATCACGCCCTATGTGGGGACCCTTCCCTATCCCTATCCGTTTCAAATCAATAGAGACGAAGTTGCCGAGTTGATTTTTGTGCCTTTAGGGGCCCTAGTCAGGCACGGCTGCATGAAGGCCTCGGAAGTGACCCTGGAAAGAAAAGAAATCAGGACGTGCGCCTTTGACTATCAAGGCGACAGGATTTGGGGCGCTACGGCCCGCATCGTCAA
>Ga0315536_1000370_pt1 | contig 22567 bp, 18 predicted proteins | sample SalMarSW160230MG_FD_203093 | JGI IMG/M metagenome (GOLD analysis project Ga0315536, IMG submission 203093) | Salt marsh sediment microbial communities from the Plum Island Ecosystem LTER, Massachusetts, United States - Salt Marsh Sediment SW1602-30 ...
TTTATATTTATAGGCGTTATTAAATATTAAGTTCCTCTCCTTCAGATTTAGCAATGATAACGGCACAACATGTATCTCCATATACATTTACAGTTGTCCGGAACATGTCAAGAATACGATCTACAGCCAGAATTAGTCCTATGCCTTCAAGCGGTAATCCAACTGCCTTTAATACAACTGCCATCATAACAAGTCCTGCCATAGGGATCCCCGCCGATCCTATTGCCGCCAGGAGCGAGGTAAAGACAACAATAAGCTGTTGAGAAAAAGTAAGGTCAATCCCATATGCCTGGGCAATAAAGATAACTGCCACACATTCATATAATGCCGTTCCATCCATATTTACAGTGGCACCAAGGGGAATTGTGAAACTTGCAATTTTATTTGATACCCCGTCATTATCCTCAACAGCTTCCATTGTAAGTGGCAGTGTGGCATTTGAAGAGGATGTGGAAAAAGCCGTGAGGAGAGGGGTTGCCATATTTTTGAAATGTTTGAAGGGATTTGCACGCCCCAGCACTTTTACCAATAAAGGAAGAGTTACAAAAGCGTGTATAAGAAGACTAGATAATACAGTAACAAAATACAATCCCAGCCTGCTTATCACCTCACTTATATCATTACCGAGGTTAACCTGCTGAGCTATTACCTTGGCTGTTATGCTGAATATTCCGATTGCAGTGAATTTAATAATGAAAAGTGTGATTTTCATTATAACATCAAGAGCGGCATTGAATACATCCATTAGAAGAATCTGATGTTTATTATTCAGCTTGGTTATAAAAAATCCAAAAAGAATGGCAAAGAATATGATTGATAGCATTTGCCCCTTCATCAATGCTTCAAATATATTTGTCGGAACAATTTTTATAAGGGTTTGACCAAAGCTGTCGGATAATGCAGAAATATTTTCAACTGGTATCTTAAATCCAAGATCAGCACCTATCCCGGGTTTGAAGACAGATACAAAGAAAAAGCCGGTAACAATAGCAAGTAATGTTGATAACATGTAGAATCCTATTGTTTTAAGTCCCAGTCTGCCAAGATTGCCGCCCGAACCGACACTGGCAACACCTGTGGTAATGGAAAGAAGAATTAGTGGAACAATAATCATATTCAGTGAACGGAGAAATATTTCCCCGGCCCAGTTAGTGTAAATAACCTTATCATGGAATAAATAGCCAAAAAATCCTCCGGCTACTAATGCTATGAGTATCTGGTAATGGAGGGGGAGAGACAATTTTGATTTTATCATGGATAGTTTTTTGTTTTAAAGAAATACAATCTATCTGATAATTCCATTTAATACAAAATATTTTTTTACATCCTTAACCTTCCCAGAATCGATTATTTGAGATTTTAGTACAGCCAGGCCTTAAATTCTCATTTCTGCAATATATTATTTTCAGGACTTTCTTTAAAGTACTAACGACGTTACAGATGTATAGGAATAAAGCGGTTTACATTTGTAATCATTAATAAATCATTCATTAAGTTACAGACGTTATTATTTAATGATATATTTAACATTACAAAGTTAATTTTTATTTTAAATGCAATTTAATCTGCATAATAAATATAATATCAGTGTTTTATGACAAATATATAATGTATTTATTGGTATATTAAATAATATTGACTGGATATTTAATGCAATTTATTTAGAATATTTAAATAATAATTTGTATACTAGTACAATACAGACCTAATATACAGTGATACTTGAAAAAATAACAATTATAATGTTTTAATTATCAATAATATATATGAAAGATTAAATATATTATTTGTACTTATCCTTGATGCGATTACATATGTAAATTTAAAAAGTTACAATTGGAAAGTTATAAATGTTTACATTTGTAATACCAATATTTTCTATTATGAATGAGAGAATAAGAGAATTTCTTTTAGCTGAAAATAAATCCTCTGCTCAGTTAGCTGAAGAGATTGGCGTTCAGCCGTCGGGTATCTCCCACATACTCTCCGGAAGGAATAATCCAAGTCTCGATTTTGTCCTTAAAATGCTTGAGAAATACCAGTTCCTGTCAACAGATTGGTTATTATTTGGTAAGGGAACGATGTATAATGAATCAACAATGCAAAATTTATTTGAAGATCAGGGAATTAAAAGTGAAGCATTCAGGGATAATATTATTGAAACAATTACGGAAAGCGCCGATACACGACTGAACTTAACTGAAAACAGTGATCAGAAAGTGACATCTTCTCCTAACAAAAGAATAGAAAATGCGGTAGTTAAGAAGATCGTATGGTTCTATAATGACAACAGTTTTGAGGAATACTATCCCGGAACCTAACTAAAGTCAGTTTTAAATTCAGAATATATTTTCGGAAATCCTTCATTAAAATTATCTTTGCGGTAAACCTGCATTAAATGGCAAAGCGCATAGAAGATCTTAAACTTATTGGCAATAAGCGGCTTACAAATGATCTTTTTATTATTGAACTATCATCTGACGAAGAACTTCCGGAGCTAAGACCGGGTCAGTTTGCCCAGGTAAAAGTTGAAGGCAGTCCTGAAACATTTCTCCGGCGTCCAATTTCAATACATGATGTTGATTTAAGCAACAATTCCTTTAAACTTCTTATACAAATTGCCGGAAAGGGCACCGAAACGCTTTCCAGACTAAAAAAAGGAGACAATCTTAATCTTATTTACCCACTGGGTAACACTTTCAGCTTGCCTCCGGTTAATGAAAAAATATTGCTTATAGGCGGAGGGTGTGGCGTAGCTCCTTTGTTATTTCTTGGAAAGCATTTGAAATCCTTTGGTTGTTTGCCTGATGTCCTTTTAGGATTCAGAAACAGTGAGCGTATTATCGAATATGAAGAATATTTAAAAATAGGAGAAGTATTCCTTACAACTGAAGATGGTTCAACAGGAGAAAAAGGCTATGTTACCAGCCATTCAGTTTTATCATCCTCAAAATACGACAGAATCTATTGTTGCGGTCCTGACTCGATGATGAGAGCCGTGGCTGCCTACAGCAAAAAGACCAGTACAGAGTGTGAAGTATCACTTGAAAATCTTATGGCTTGCGGAATTGGCGCATGCCTTTGCTGTATTGTCGATACAGTCAAAGGCAACGTTTGTACCTGCATTGATGGTCCGGTGTTTAATATAACAGAATTAAAATGGTGAACCTGGGAATTTCTGTTGGTGATTTGCTTTTTAAAAATCCTGTACTTACTGCTTCGGGTACATTTGGCTATGGACCTGAATTCGAGGATTTCGTTGATATTTCTCGACTTGGGGGCATTATAGTAAAAGGGACTACCATGGAGCCAAGGGAGGGAAATCCTTATCCCAGGATGGCAGAAACACCTTCAGGTATGCTTAATGCTGTCGGATTACAGAATAAAGGCATTGATCATTTTGAAAGATTCATTTATCCGCGTATTAAAAGTTACGATACTAATGTAATCGTGAACGTTAACGGTAGCTATATTGAGGATTATATCAGTCTGGCTGAGAGGATTAATCATCTTGATAAGATTCCGGCTATTGAGCTTAATATTTCCTGCCCCAACGTTAAGATGGGTGGAATGGCCTTCGGAACAAATCTCGACTCGGCCCGTGAAGTAACTAGAGGAGTCAGGGCAGTATATTCTAAAAAGCTTATTGTAAAATTGTCTCCAAATGTTACAGATATTGTGGCTTTTGCTAAAGTTGTCGAGGAGGAGGGAGCAGATTCAGTTTCGTTGATCAATACTCTTCTTGGGATGGCATTGGATGTTGAAAAGATGAAACCATCCCTTTCTACAATTACCGGTGGTCTTTCCGGACCGGCCATTAAACCAATAGCTTTAAGGATGGTCTGGCAGGTAGCCAGGGCAGTTAAGATACCGGTAATCGGAATAGGCGGAATAATGACTTCTTCTGATGCCATTGAGTTTCTGCTTGCCGGTGCAAGTGCCGTTCAAATCGGCACCGCTTCTTTTATTGACCCTCAGGCATCTGTTAAAATACTTGAAGGTATTGAGAATTACATGATCCGGAAGGGATTTTCAGATATAAATGAAATTATCGGGTTAATTAATTAAGTCAATTCATAAGAAATGAACAGTTATGCAGAACAAACTAATTTTATTTCTAAAACAATTTTAATTTATTATTCCGTTATATCTTTTTTCCTTTAAATTTGCAATTATTTTAGTGCTTATTGTTTCAATCTTTTAAAAAACTATTATAAAAATGTCAGAAAGTTTACAAATTGATATTCTTGATAGAAAGATACTTGATATCATTACAAAAAATGCCAGGATCCCATATCTTGAAGTCGCAAGGGAGTGTGGTGTTTCGGGTGCAGCTATTCATCAGCGTGTGCAGAGACTTATCCGGATTGGTGTAATCAGAGGATCAGAATTTAAAGTAGATCCTGTGATGGTAGGGTTTAAAACATGTGCCTATATCGGGATTTTCCTTGATCATCCGGGCCATTTCAGGGATGTAATTGATAAATTCAGGGATATCCCTGAAATAATTGAATGCCATTATACTACCGGGAATTATTCGCTTTTTATAAAGGTATATACGCGCGATAATGAGCATCTGAGGATGATACTTACCGATACCATACAAAATATTGAAGGTATAACCAGGACTGAAACACTAATTTCACTCGAGGAATCCATTAACAGGCAGATACCTGTCCTTTCCTGATTAAGGGCATTTCCAACTGTCATTTTTTATCTGAAATATTTTTAAAAATATTGCCACCAGGCAGTAGAAAAAATGGATTATTTTTTTGTATTAAGTTAATTTTATCATACATTTGCACTCGCAAAAATAAAGGAGGATTCAGTAGCTCAGTTGGTAGAGCACATCCCTTTTAAGGATGGGGTCCTGGGTTCGAGACCCAGCTGGATCACAAAGCAGCCATAAGGCTGCTTTTTTTGTTTATTTTTCCCGGATCTCCTGTCAAGGCTGTCGGACAGAATAGTCATTTTCCTTGTAAAAATATTTTACACTTACTGTATGTTTGTTTTACGTATTTTCAGATTAATATTTGTTAAAAGTCTGAAATTAAGATATTTATTGTTGCGGCATGATGTTTGAATTTCTGAAATAAAGCAACATAGCTATGATTAAATATAATTTTCTGTTAATTTTTAGAAACTTTAAGCGAAACAAAACAACCTTCTTAATAAACATCATAGGGTTATCGACCGCGTTTGCCTGTGCAATACTTATTTTTCTGTGGGTTAATGATGAAAAAAATGTTGATAAATTTCATAAGAATGACAAACAGCTTTATCAGGTGCTGGAGAATCACCATTCGACGGAAGGAATTATGACACAGGCCTGGACCCCTGATTTGCTTGGGAGAACGCTTGTCGATGAAATGCCTGAAGTGAAGATGGAAACATCAGTAATGCCGGCCGGGCTGCTGGGTGACTTTGCCCTGACTGCTGAAAATAAAAAAGAAAAAGCAGCAGGCCAATTTGCCGATTACGATTTCTTTAATGTCTTTTCTTTTGGGTTAACACAGGGAGAACCCTCTGAGGTACTGAGATCTAAGAATTCTATTGTTATATCTGGAAAACTGGCTCTTAACCTGTTCGGAACAACTAAGGATGTTATAGGTAGAACTGTTGAATGGGAACTTCTTAATTTCAAATATTTGACAGTGGTCACAGGTGTGTTCGAAGGAATTCCCGAAAATTCCACTATGCAGTTTGATTTTGTATTATCTTATGAGACATGGCTCGAATTGTCTGAAAAGGTGGGACGAAAAATACAATGGGGCAATCATGCTCCCTGTACATATCTGGTCCTGAATAAAGGTGTCGATATTAAGCAGTTCAATTCAAAAATTGACGGGTTTTTGAAATCGAAGATAAGCGGGTCAAATATCACTTTGTTTGCAGTGCTTTTTTCAGACCAGTACCTTTATGGCAAATACATAAACGGGGTACAGAACGGAGGGAAAATCAGTTATGTGAGATTGTTTACACTAATTGCTCTTTTTATACTGCTTATTGCCAGTATCAATTACATGAATTTATCAACTGCCAGGGCGGCAAGGAGAATTAAAGAAATAGGAGTTAAAAAAGCTTTAGGTAGCGGACGTCTTGCCCTGATTTTGCAGTTTGCAGCAGAATCTGTTATTCTGATGCTGACAGCATTTATACTGTCTGTCGAATTTGTTTCGCTTATTTTATCGGATTTCAATCAGATTACAGGAAAACATTTAGAACTGAAATTTAGTCAGCCGTATATTTTCACCGGTCTTGGAGCATGTCTTATTATAGCATTGATAACCAGTTTGTATCCGGCGCTTTATCTTTCCGGCTTTAATACTTTCCGGAGCCTGAAAGGGAAACTATCTGATTCTGTTTCGGAATTATGGGCACGAAAAGGTCTTGTCATTTTTCAGTTTGTCGTGTCAGTTATCCTGATTAGCCTGGTTTTGGTGGTCTCAAGACAAATAAGGTTTATTCAAAATGTAAACCTTGGCTACAACAAGGACAACCTGGTTTACTTTAACAAAGAAGGAGGAATAGCAAAACAGGAGAATGCCTTCTTAACTGAAGCAGAAAAAATCGATGGGGTGGTGAATATTTCAAGTATTGGAGGCAGCATGCTCGGAAGCAGTGCAACTACATATGACATAGGGTGGGAAGGGAAACAGGCAGATGCAAATATCCGTTTCGAAGTCGTTCCGGTGAATTATAATCTGATTGAAACTATGGAGATGGGAATGGCTGAGGGACGTAGTTTTTCTTCTGACTTTGGAAATGAACAAGAAAAGGTCATCCTTAATCAGGCAGCGGTTGATGTAATGGGACTTCAAAATCCCATAGGCAAAACCATCAGGTTTTGGGGATCAGATAGGCAGGTAATAGGAGTGGTTAAAAATTTCAATTTTGAGTCGCTTCGTCAGAAAATCAATCCGCTTATTTTATACTTCAACCCCGAAAAAACGCTTGATATTATGGTGCGGGTTGAATCTGGCAATGAAAGGCACGTACTGACTGAACTGGAGAAATTATATTCCAGGTTTAATCCGGGCTTTACGTTTGATTACCACTTTTTTGATACAGCTTATGAGACTCAGTATATTTCAGAAAACCGCATGGCTGTTCTTTCAAAGTATTTTGCCGGATTGGGAATATTAATAGCCTGTCTGGGATTGTTCGGATTAGCTGCTTATGCAGCCGAACAGCGCATAAAGGAAATAGGTATCCGTAAAGTTAATGGCGCCAAAATATCGGATGTGATGAGTATGCTGAACGGTGAATTTATAAAATGGGTTGCTGTTGCCTATATCATTGCAACTCCAATCGCATTTTATTTTCTGAAGAATTGGCTTGGAGGGTTCGCGTATAAGACCAAACTAAGCTGGTGGATTTTTGCGCTTGCTGGGATTATGGTCCTGGGAATCGCGCTAATTACCGTAAGCTGGCAAAGCTGGAAGGCGGCAACAAGGAATCCGGTGGAGGCGTTAAGGTATGAGTAAATATTTTAATAAACATTAAATTTTATCCCGGCTTTACACAAAATTTGGTTACATTAGGGGCTCATGTAATGAGAAAAGATGTAACTCATGAAAGAAATATTTAAGGGCAAGGTCGTCATAGTCACCGGAGCTTCTTACGGTATTGGTGAATCAATAGCACGGGAATTTGCAAGAAATGGGAGCAAGGTAGTGCTTGCAGCCAGATCTGAAATACGACTTTCAGATATAGTAAAAGAATTGAAAGCGGAAAATCACGAGGCTATATTTGTTAAAACTGATGTAACAATTGAATCAGATTGTAAGCGACTTATTGAAAAAACGGTTGAAAAGTATGGAAAAATTAATATCCTGATAAATAATGCAGGCATATCCATGAGGGCTTCTTTCATCGATGTTGATCTCACAGTTCTTCGCCGTTTGATGGAAGTAAATTTCTGGGGAACTGTATATTGTACAAAGTACGCTCTTCCATATATTCTTGAACAGAAAGGCTCTCTTGTTGCCGTTTCCTCGGTAGCAGGTTTTCATGGGTTGCCGGGACGAACAGGATATTCCGCTTCAAAATTTGCTATCCATGGTTTTCTTGAGACGATCAGGATTGAGAACCTTAAAAAGGGTTTACATGTTATGATAATAGCCCCTGGCTTTACAACCACAGAAATCAGAAAGCATGCCCTGACTGCCAATGGTGATGAACAGGGAGAATCTCCAAGGAATGAACACAAACTTATGCCTCCTGAATATGTTGCAAAATGGGTCTTAAAAGGCATCCGGAAGAAAAAGAGAAATAAGCTTGTTACAATTGATGGTAAACTAACAGCCCTTTTCCAGAGAATCTTCCCTGTCCTTGTTGACTGGGCTTATTACTACGAGATGTCAAAAGAGCCTGAATCTCCCATATAGTTTCCCTTCCACAGCATCTAATGAGTTTAAGCCCTCTGTCAGCTGCGCTGATATCTCCCCTAAAGTCATTCTGTTTCGAGAAGGTACACCCCCTCTGTCGCTTCGCGACATCTCCCCCAACGGGGGAGAATATCTGAACATGTTTTTCTCATTTTTCCTGTAATGATTTGGTTACATCTGCGTCATGCATATAAAAACAGTTATCAATTTAATAATTACTACCATGAAGAAAATTTTACTGCTTGTCGCTTTTATGATTACCGGAGCAATTGTGTCGGGACAAAAATCAATTGATGCATTATTTGATAAATACGGAGGGAAAGAAGGATTTACCACCGTGACAATAAATGGCAACCTGCTTAAACTCGCACGATGCCTTGATAATGATGAAAATGATAGCGATAATCATCTTCCGGTGAATATCACAGGGATAAGAATCCTGACTCAGGATGATGACAAGCTTAAGGTTGATAATTTTTATGACATAGTTATGAAAGATATTGATCTTAAAGATTATGAGGAGTTTATGCGCGTTAAAGACTCAGATTCTGACCTGAGAATGCTGGTCAGGACAGAAGGTAATAAATTCAAAGAGTTCCTTCTTGTTTCAGGGGGAGAGGACAATGCCCTGATACAGATAAAAGGAGACATGACCTTTAAGGAGGCAAAAAAGTTCTCTGAAGATGCTAAGAAAAAGCATGGCGTTAATATTATGGCAGAACATAAGTAATTATTTATTATTAATGTAGTTATCTTTATATGTTTTGAAATAATTGCTTAAAACGCTGATGACCAGGATTGAATTTAATGGAGTAGTCCGGCAGCTTAACCGCAGGCTGTATATATATGCCTTCCGCATCCTCCGGAACCAGGAGGAAGCGGAAGATGCAGTTCAGGAGATCTTCATTAAGCTATGGAAGATGGGTGACAGACTTAAAGAATATATAAGCATGGAAGCCCTGGCAACAACAATGGTAAAGAATTTCTGCATCGATCAGCTGAGAAAAAAGAAACCTGGCATTCAGGAGGAGTTCAATAATAATAATTCTTTGAACTTGACAACCCTGTCGCCTCATGAACAGCTGGAAGAAAAAGAATCAAAGAGTATCCTTCAAAAGATTATTGGAAATCTTCCCGATATTTATAAGAAAGTAATTGAACTAAGGGAAATAGAAGGTTTTTCGTATGAAGAGATATCAGAAAAGACGGGCCAGAACATAAATACCCTGAGGGTAAATTTATCAAGAGCAAGAGGATTTATCAGGGATGAATATAATAAATATCATAATGAACACAAAGGAATTAAACAAGCTGCTCGAAAAGTACTATAAAGGAGAAAGTACTGAAGAGGAGGAAGAAAAGCTCAGAATGTTTTTTAGCGGCGGTAATATCCCTGAAGGATATGAAGCCGAAAAGGATATCTTCAGCTATTATAATGAAGCAATCACGGTACCTGAGCCATCTTATGACTTTGAAGCCAGGATAATTGAAGGGATTGATAAATCAGAAGAGAGCAGGAGAAAGGTTACTATAAGAAGGTATTTAATTCCATCACTAAGTGCAGCAGCAGGGATATTATTGCTTGCCGGGTCATATTTTTTCTTTATTCACAGAACTGAACCACGCGATACTTTTACCGATCCTGCAATCGCCTACGCTGAGACAATGAAGATTCTTATGAATGTGTCCTCACAGTTGAACAGGGGCGCCATGGCTCTCGAACCTGTCGGCAGGATGAATGAGATGACAACAAAAAGTTTTGAGAGTATAAATAAATCAACTAAGATAGTTGAGAGGAACCTGAAGTCTCTCAACTATCTTGAAAGGGCAATTGAAATTGTTAATGTACCGGATGGGAAGAGTATAAATAAATAATAATCAATGATATGAAAAAGTTATTTCTTTTTTTCACTGCAATAAGCCTGACCTTAATAATAAAGGCTCAGTCAAATCCTGTAGATGATATGTTTAATAAATATTCCGAGCGGGATGGATTTACCGTTGTTACTATCTCCAGCAGAATGTTCAGCATGTTTTCAAACCTCGATTCGGACGACAAGGATGCAGATGACCTTATTCATAAACTGAATTCCATAAGGATACTCTCCGTGGAGGACTCCTTACTGAATAAGAATATTAATTTCTATACGGAACTTAGCAAAAAGCTTAATCTTTCGGCTTATGAAGAACTTATGGTTGTCAAGGGAGGCAAGGATGTTACAAAATTTCTCATTAAACAAAACGGGAAGATGATATCGGAACTTCTTGTAATTACAGGGGGACCTGGTGGAAATTCACTTATTTCCATAAAAGGTGATTTCAATCTTAAAAACATTTCGGAGCTGTCAAAAAGCACTGGGATAAAGGAACTTGAGGGCCTTGAAAAAATGGATAAGAAAAGTCCCGAATAGTATTTTGGGATTTATTTGCGGTATAGATGCAACTTTATCGGGGGGAATTCAGTTATGAATATAACCGGCTATATCTTTGAGATATTAAGGTAGTATTCATTTTTTTTATATTTGTGTCAGTTTCAACATATGAATTAATATTAACCGTTATGAATAACAGATTCACAAAGCGTATTGGGGCTCTCACGGGTGCCCTTCTTATTTTCTCAACACTGGCATTTTCCCAGTTCGATAATTTAGATTTTCTGAGGTCCGGTGCCACCGATGGCTTAACCTATATTAAGAGTTACATTGCTCCCTGGACCAATGCTTTTGGTGCTGGTCTGAATGGCGGATGGTACAATACTGCCAAGCCTCATAAACTTGGAGGTTTTGATATAACATTCGGCATTAATGCCGGATTTGTTCCCTCTTCTGCTACCACATTCGATGTTTCAAAGATAGGTCTGACGACTCTTACCGGTACCGGTATGGCCTCTACTGTGGCAGGACCGGACAAAGAAGGACCAACTTTGACTGCCACCAAGGGTGGAATTACTCTTACCTCATTTAAAACACCTCCCGGAGCAAACTGGAAAATAATCCCTGTACCAACACTGCAGGCCGGCATTGGTTTGCCTTTTGGCACTGAACTTAAAGTCAGGTATATGCCTAAAATAAATATTAGTGACGGTGATATTTCTCTCTGGGGCGTCGGGCTTGTACACAGCCTGATGCAGTACATGCCCGGGAACAAGCTCCTGCCATTTGATGTTTCTCTTTTCGGCGGTTATACAAAGCTGAAGGGAAATGTGCCTTTAAGCCTTCAACCCCAGGAAGGCTCTCCTACAAATTATTCTACCTACAATTCAGCTATTTCTTTTCAGGATCAGAATATGTCTGCAACAATAACTGCCATGAATGTTGGCGTAATCGCTTCTTTGAATATTCCGGTACTTACTGTTTATGGCGGACTTGGTTACACCAAGACCAGTACAGAAATTAAGCTCACCGGTAATTATCCTTTACCAACACTTAACCCGGCCATATCAGTCACAGAGGCAGTATACGAGGATGCTGGTGTTGTAAATGGCTTTAAACCTTTTGAAATGAAGAACTTCTCAGGTCTTCGGGCCAATATCGGTTTAAGGGTCAAATTAGCCGTAGTCACAATTCATGCTGATTATACCAGGGCCAATTACAATGTAATTTCAACCGGACTGGGAATCTCGTTCAGATAGAAGAAACAAAATAATTTTCTGATATCCCCGGGGTCCCCAAAAAGATACCGGGGATTTTTTTTATACCGGTTTTTAGAAGAATAGGTATCTTTGCGATGCAAAAAAAGTGAAAAATCCCTGAAAAAAATGAGTGCCGATACACAAAAGATCCAGGCGGGTTACAGGTCATTACTTCGTGCAGCAAAAAATAGTGTTGCTCCCGAAGATAATGTCAAGATAAGAAGAGCATTGAATCTGGCCGTGGAAGCTTGTGGCGACAGGGTGATACTTACCGGCGAACCGGAGATCCTTCATGCATTATCTGTAGCCAGGATTGTTGCAGGGGAGATGGGACTGGGACTGACAGCAATAGTAACAGCATTGCTTCATGACTCGTATAATAATCTGAGCCTGTCTGCCGGAGAGATTGAAAAAGAGTTCGGTAAAAAGACTATTGAAATTCTGAATGGCTTTGCCCGCATTTCCAGCATATATTCTGTTCAGTCCTCTTATCAGGCTGAGAACTTCCGGAAACTACTCCTCAGTCTTGCAGATGATGTAAGGGTGATATTAATTAAACTGGTTGAAAGGCTTGAATATATGCGTAACCTTGATAATGCTCCTGAGAATGAGCGATTACCGCTGGCCTCAGAAACATATTTTCTTTATGCTCCACTGGCTCACAGATTAGGTTTCTATAATATCAAATCGGAGATGGAAGACCTTGCAGTAAAATACCTTGAACCAGAGCAATACACTTATGTCGACTGCCGTCTGAAACAAACAACTGCATCGAGGAATAAATTAATACGTGATTTCTCAATTCCCTTAAAAGAAAAGCTCGAGAAGCAAGGCTTTAGGTTCACTATCAAAAGTCGCACAAAATCAATACATTCCATTTTGTTAAAAATGAAGAAGCAGGGAGTTGATTTTGATGAGGTTTATGACTTGTTTGCGGTCAGGATAATCATCGATAGTGTTAGTGAAAATGAAAAATCAGATTGCTGGCAGGCATATTCCGTTGTGACCGATCTGTACCAGCCTAATCCAAGCAGGTTACGCGACTGGATATCAGTTCCGAAATCTAACGGATATGAGTCGTTACATACTACCGTAGTGGGTCCCAGAGGCAAATGGGTCGAGGTTCAGATCCGATCTGGCAGAATGGATGAGATAGCAGAAAAAGGCCTTGCTGCACACTTCAAATATAAGGGAATAAAAGGAGAAGGGGGACTTGACACGTGGCTGTCAAAAATGCGTGAAATACTGGAATCTTCAGAAAAAGAGGACGATACATTTCTCGATAAGGTGAGATCGGGGTTATATACTGATGAAGTTTTTGTGTTTACCCCAAAGGGTGATCTTCGTCAGTTGCCTTCAGGCGCTACTGTTCTTGATTTTGCTTTTGATATTCACACTGCTGTGGGAGCTTCATGCGTAGGAGCAAAGGTGAACGGGAAGAATGTTACTATTAAATATGTCCTGCAAAATGGCGATCATGTTTCAATAATACGTTCAAAAAACCAGAAGCCAAAGCAGGATTGGCTGCAGTTTGTGATAACAAACAAAGCAAAAACCAAAATAAAACAGGTTCTGAACGAGGAAAAGGCAAAAGCGGCAGCAGAAGGAAAGGAAATACTTATGCGGCGCATGAAGAACTGGAAAATTGCATACGGAGATACTCTGATACAAAAACTTCTTAATAATTATGATCTTAAAACAGCACAGGATCTTTATTATCTGATTGCCACTGAAAAGATAGAACTTCTGCAGATAAAGGACGTTTTACAAAAGGAAGAGCCAACCGGGCCAAATACACCATCTGTTATCGGACCGGAAAAAGAGATAAGAGAACCCAGGGAATCGATTGATTCACAGGTTTCTGACTTCCTGATAATTGAGGATAGGGTAGAGGGACTTGATTACAAGCTGGCCAAATGCTGTAACCCCGTGTTCGGCGACAGTGTCTTTGGTTTTGTAACAATTTCCGAAGGGATAAAAATACATCGGACCAGTTGCCCTAATGCCCATAATATGATGGCCAGGTATCCCTACAGACTTATTGCTGCCCGCTGGTCGAAATCTAAGAGTAGTGCTTCATTTATTGCCGCAATAAAAATAACAGGTATTGAAGATATAGGTATGGTAAATAAAATTGCCGATGTCATCGCTGCACACAATGCAGTAGTCCGAAGTTTTAATTATAATATGGCAGATGGTTTATTTGAAGGAATGCTTAATATAATGGTACCTAATAATGATGTTCTTCATAGTATTATAAGAAAAGTACAGGGTATAAAAGGTATACTTAAGGCAGCAAGATACGACAGTTAGCATCAACCCCCCTGTCAGCTTCGCTGACATCCCCACTTTAGGGGGGGTGGGGGGCTAGTATCTCTTATCCGCCTTTACCGCCAGCTTTGCCATTTTTTCAACCTCTAGTGAAGGAAAGCCGAATTCCTCAACCACTTTACCAAGGATAAGATAGGTACCGCTTCCCTTAAATGGCCAGCTTTTCAGCGATTGTGAAAAATGAGTTGTATCAAAAAAATCTCCTTCAGAATCTATAAAACATCCGAAATTCATCCAGTCATTTTTTACAGTTTTGATATATTTCACAGTCACAAGGTGTCCTACCATCCTGACTCTCCTGCCGGTACATTCGTGCATTCGACGTGCAGACACATCGCCACGGAATGGTGTCTCCAGCATATCAAACCAGCTCATTGTAACAGGAAACCCGAAGAGTTCGATTTCATCATAAACATCTTCGATACTACCCTGGACAAGATCAGGCAGGGAAAAGTCGCGGACAGGAGTTGCAAACAGCGGGCGGATATCTTCATGCCTGGATTTATTTATCATCATATGAGCCTCCCATAAAAGGACGGCCTTTTTTTTGCCTGTGAACCGGAAGGCACCGGCCTTGATAAGAAGAATGATTTGTTCGAGTCCGGGATTCGCTCTTGTCACGAAATCATTAAGATCGGTGAATGGACCCTCATTATTGCGTATCTCTTCAATAGACTGGGCAAGCTTATACTCAAGACTCATAATATGGATGAAGCCGATGTATATGTCAGTTCCATAGATTGTTGTCTTGTAATTACTTCTGTTTACACATGGCAATTGAATTGCAGCGCCAAACCTTTTTGCTTCATGAACATAAACCCATGTCCTGTAAAATCCTCCAAAATTGTTTATTACAGCAACCATGAACTCAAGCGGGTAATGCGCTTTAAGGTAAAGGCTCTGGAAACTCTCAATGGCATATGAAGCGGAATGAGCCTTTGAGAATGAATATCCGGCGAAAGACTCTATCTGGCGCCATACCTCTTTTGTGATCTCTTCGCTGTAACCTTTCTCCCGGCAGTTTGAGAAGAATTTTTCAACAATGCGCTGCATCTCCTGTTTCGATCTGTATTTGCCGCTCATTGCGCGACGCAGCGTATCAGCATCGGCAAGATCGAGTCCTGCAAAATGATGACAGACCTTCAGAACATCTTCCTGGTAGACCATAACACCGTAGGTTTCTTCAAGCTGTTCCTTCATAACAGGGTGTATATATTCGAATTTTCCCGGATTATGAAACCTGTAGATATATTCCTTCATCATCCCTGAACGTGCAACACCCGGACGTATCACCGAGCTGGCAGCCACCAGCGTGGTATAATTGTCGCACCTCAGCTTCTTCAGTAGTCCCCTCATTGCGGGGCTCTCAATATAGAAGCATCCTTTTGTTTCCCCGATCTTAAGATATTCCTTTACCTTTTCATCGTTTTTAAATTTTTGAACCGCATGAACATCCACGTCTATGCCGCGGTTCCTGAGTATTATTTCCGCGCTCTCGCGTATATGTCCGATACCGCGCTGGCTGAGAATATCGAGTTTCTCAAAGCCAATCTCCTCTGCTGTGTACATGTCCCACTGGGTGGTGGGGAACCCTTTCGGAGGCATGTCGAGGGCAGTATAACACGTTATTGGTTCTTCGGATATCAGTATTCCCCCGGCATGAATGCTCCTCATATTCGGAAAATCAGCGATCTTCAGCCCGGTGGAGAAAATTGTATTCGTTATCTCATTCCTGTTTGTTTCAGATGAAGGATTATCAATGAGGGCATCAATCTCTTCCTTGGGCAAACCATGGACCTTCCCCATCTCACGGACAATGGACTTGCCTCTGAAAGTGCTCATTGTGCCAAGCAGTGCTGTGTGCCCGTAACCATATCTCTTAAAAATATAATCGATAACCTCATCGCGTTCTTTCCATGAGTAATCAATGTCAAAATCGGGAGGACTGCTCCGTTTCGGATTTATAAATCTCTCAAAGTAAAGGTTTAGATCAATGGGGTCAACATTTGTGATTTTCAGGCAATAAGCAACTACAGAATTTGCTCCGCTGCCGCGACCAACATGATAGAAACCCCGGGCCATTGAGTACCTCACTATATCCCATGTTATAAGGAAGTATGCTGAAAAACCCAGCTTATCAATAATCTCAAGTTCATGCCTGACCCTTTTTTTTGCTTCATTATTATTTTTTCCGTACCTGTATACCATCCCGTCCCATGCCAGTTTTTCGAGAAGCAGTTTGTCGTCGTACCTGCTTGCTGAATATATCTTCTTGTTTTTCAGGCTTTCGCGATCGAACTGCAGATTACAGTCATCCAGTAATTTCCTGGTATTGTCAATTATCCATTGATTTTCACCGAAGTTTTTTTCAGTTTCTCCGGGTTTTTTAAAGAACTCATCATCACCGGCACATTGCCATGGTTTGAGGTGGCTGAGTAAAATATTATTGTCAACAGCCCTGAGGCTCTTGTGTATAAAGATGTCATCCGTATCAGCGAAAGTAACCGGCTGAAATATTACCATGACATTCCTTTTCAATGGTGAATTAATAGTCAGCAGCCTGTTCATCTCGTGAGGTCTTATGCCTATGCGTTCATTATCAAAGAGTTTACGGGTGGGAGTTTTATTAAGGGAATATATTATATAGACTTGAGAGAACTGTGGTGCAGGAAACGGAATTGATGTCTTGCTGAAATTTTTCTCTGACAGGAATTCATTAAGCTCCCTCATACCCATATTATTGCGGGCAATACCGATATACTGAAATTCATTTTCGTTCCGGAATTCAATACCTGCAACCGGTCTTATTTTGTTTTTGGTGCATTCTCCTGCAAATTCCGGAACAGCTGTTGAATTGTTGATATCAGTCAGGACAATAGTATCTATCCCGGCAGCCGATGCTTTCTGCACGAGCTGTTCAACGGACATTGTTCCGTAGCGTAGACTGTAGTATGAGTGGCAGTTGAGATACATGTTTCTTATTTCTAAATGGCTCAACGGCGCAGTGGCTCAACGGCTCAACGGCTCAACGGCTCAACGGCAAGACAGGATATACAAATTTTAATACCTTTGCGCCTTTGTGCCGTTGCGCCTTTACGCCGTTCCTAGTGCCAATACCCGTGTCTGAGCCTTTCCTCCATCATATTCTGCTCTTTAATAGCATTTTCAAGCTGTTTTAAGGCCTTTTCCTCTCTTTCGCTTATCGTCATTACTCCCGAAGCTCTTCGGACCACATTTCGCCCGAAACGCTTTCTCAGCCTGTCCATTGCGAGATAGAGGCTTACTTTTTCGGGAGTATCATCAAACATGTCAAGTTGCTGTACCCCTCTGACCATATGGCTGAACCTTACCCCGATAAGCCTGATAAGCATACGTCGCTGGTATAATCTGCCAAAGAGTTCTTTGGTGATATCAGCCAGAACATGATCAAATGATGTATATGGTATCCGTTTCTGCAGAGTGTGGGTATCGAAGTTTGAATATCTTATTTTTACCGTGACGCATGAAGTGAGCTTTTCCTGTTTTCTCAATTCAAACGCAATCTTTTCCACCATGCTTACCAGGAGCTGGTTGAGTCGTACCATGTCGGTGGTGTCTTTTTCAAAGGTGTGCTCGGTGCTTATGGATTTCTGTTCCGAATAGCTGATGACAGGAGTGGAGTCTATCCCGTTGGCTCTTTTCCATATTTCAATGCCATTCTTACCCATCAGCTTTTCCAGCATATCAACAGGTATGTTCCTGAGGGTATATATTGTTGCTATGCCCATTGATCGGAGCACCTGGTAAGTCTTCTGGCCTATCATCGGTATTTTTCGTATCGACAGCGGATCGAGGAACGGGAGCACAATATCTTTTTGAACCTCTATCTCGCCGTTTGGCTTTGCTTCGCCTGTTGCAATCTTTGATACGGTCTTGTTTACTGAGAGTCCGATAGATATGGGAAGTCCGGTCTCTTTTATTATATACTGTCTTAATTCATGCGACCATTTGTAACAGCCATGGAAACGGTCCATCCCGGTAAGGTCAATATAATGCTCATCGACCGATGCTTTTTCATACAGTGGTGCTCTTTCGGCGATTATGCCGGTCACCATGTTGGAATAGTTGCTGTAAAGCTCCATATCGCCTCTTATCACGATTGCATCGGGACACATGTTTCTTGCCAGTTTCATGGGCATTGCGGAGCTCACGCCGTACTTCCTGGCCTCATAACTGCAGCTCGATACCACTCCACGGTCCGACATACCGCCTATTATTACAGGCTTACCGTAGAGCCTGCTGTTCTTAAGCCTCTCAACCGATACGAAAAAAGTATCGAGGTCGAGGTGCAGGACGGATCGGTCTATGTTGCCGGTGAGTATCATTTTACTAAAAAATTATTTTGTGCTCTCTATGCTTCTGCCCCCCAACCCCCCTAAAGGGGGGCTAATACTGTGTATTCAAGGGTAATGTACCTGAATAACACTGAATTAGTCCCCCTTCAGGGGGACAGGCACGCAGAGCGTGCCAGGGGGTTTTAATCCCGAATCTGAAGTCCCTTCAGGGGGACAGGCACGCAGAGCGTGCCTGTGGGCAAATTTTTTTAACATTTTCTTGTTTATATAACAAATAAGTTCTATTTTTGATTAAAAATTAATCAATATTATGATTACAATATAATCAATTATTAATTATGTACTTCGCATCGAACATAAAATTTTTAAGGAAAAGGAGGGGCAGGACACAGGATGAAGTGGCATTTGCCCTGAACCTTAAACGTTCAACCCTCAGCGGTTACGAAAATGGCGTGGCCCAGCCGGGTATAGAGATACTGATAACATTCTCAGGCTACTTCAACCTAGCCATAGATACAATGCTCAAGCTTGACATATCAAAGTTATCGGAAAGTCAGCTTGGGGAACTTGAAAGGGGATATGATGCCTATGTCAAGGGCAGTAACCTGCGGGTGCTGACAACAACCGTAAATTCTGCGAACCGTGAGAATATTGAACTGGTGCCTGAAAAGGCAAAGGCAGGCTATACGACCGGATATGCTGATCCGGAGTATATAGGTGAACTTCCTGTATTCACACTGCCTTTTCTTTCTGATAAGAAGAAATACAGGACCTTTCAGCTGAAAGGTGATTCCATGTTGCCTATTCCTGATGGTTCATGGGTGACAGGAGAGTACCTGCAGGACTGGCGTGAGATTATTAGCGGAAAAGCCTATGTAGTCTTTACCCTCGACGATGGTATTGTATTCAAGGTCATTGAAAATAACCTGAAAAAAGAAGGAAAGCTGGTTCTATACTCACTTAATCCTATCTATGAGCCATATGAGGTGCACGTTAACGAGGTGAAAGAGATTTGGAAATTTATCAATTATATCAGCAGTGAACTGCCTGATCCGGTATTGCCTGAAAAGCAGCTTATTCAGGCTGTGGCAGGAATGAAGCACGACCTGGAAAGAATAAAAGCAAGATTCGGAAACGATATAGCCGATATCGACGAGGTAAAATAGATAGAATATAAATGCAGGGATCGGTTTTTATTGTAGGGATCGGTTTTTAATTGTAGGGATCGGTCGCGACCGATCCCTACAAATGATTATATATTGTTCCACTGCCCATTTTCAAATTTCAATGGAAGTGAATTAGTTTTATCAAGTTCCTCCAGTTTTAACATCAGGTGAGGTAAATCCTGTAAATGATTTACATCCTTATGTTTATTGACTGTTTCTGATGTCATTATTATGAAAACACCTGGTTCGACAAAGTTTCTCAGTGCTGGTGATTCGCAAATTACAGGACTGCCTGTTGGCACCAACTTCATTATTTCTGTGAATACTGTTAACAATTTTTCATCCCAAACCTTTGCAAAGTATACTTTTGATGCCCCGGAATTCAGCATGCGCGCTGTATCTTTTGTACCTTCAATGCTGGTCTCTTCATAAACAGCATATCCGGGCTTTTCCGAAATGGAAACAAGACCTGCTGTTGTTTCGTGAAAATGTGGACTTATTTTTATTGCTATGAGATTAAGGTTGTCAAACTGCCTGATAATCTTGCAGGCCATCGATGTTTTACCAGCCTTTGTTCCTGTACCGGCAATAAGTAATAAGTTTGGGATTTTCATATAAGTGTCTATATATAAAAACTCTGTGGCTCTCTGTGCTTCTCCGGATTTCCTCTGTGTAATAAAAAAATAAATGAAGAACTAACACAGAGAAACACTGAGGAGCTCAGAGTTACACAGAGTAAATGAAGAAATATACTTCAGAGAGGATTTACTCTTCTTTGGTAAGTGCAATTATCTGGTCGACGATTTTCTGGTTATCAGTTTCCGGGATATGTCCTTCAAAGATAGCCCGGCATATCCTGTTCTTATCGAGAATTATTATGGTATAATTATCCTTTGGCAGACCCCATTCTTTCTGCAGGGTAGCTTTATAATCAAAAAGTATTGTGGTATCGTATTTCTTGGCTTTGTTCCCGGCGATCATTCTTATAAGAAAATCGGGTTTCCAGGTCGATTTGCAATCAACTATGCCAAATCCCTTGAAAAGATCCTTGCTTAGAGTTTTATCAACATCAGTTGCTTTTTTAACAGCATCATTGAATGCATCATTGAGATCTGATTCATCAGGATCAACATAGTTTATCTGAAGCACTTTCCCGGGCCATGAATTCATGGTAAATTCCTTTTTATCAGCATCAGTGAACATCCATTCAGGAGCTTTCATGCCTACTTCAAGCTTTTTTCCTGACTGGCCTTGTGCAGACATCAAAGCCAGGGCAGTAAAGAGAAGGGAGAAAATCATCTTTTTCATATCACAGGGTTTTTGATTAAGTCGAAATATAGGAATTTTTTATCATAAATTAATTTTCAGGGTTTTTATCATTATTACGGGCAACAATATTACTTTTGCGGTCTAATTATTTTATATGCAATTAATAAGAAATATAGCGATTATTGCACATGTTGATCATGGTAAAACGACTCTGGTTGACCGTATTATACAGGAATGCCAGGTTCTTGACCAGAGGAAAGAGGCAGGTGAACTTATACTTGACAGTAACGATCTTGAGCGGGAAAGGGGCATAACAATCCTTTCAAAGAACGTCTCAGCTAACTATAAAGGTATTAAAATTAACATTATCGATACCCCTGGCCATTCGGATTTTGGAGGTGAAGTTGAGCGGGTACTGAAGATGGCAGATGGCGTTTTATTGCTTGTTGATGCCCTTGAGGGACCCATGCCACAGACCAGATTTGTTCTGGGTAAGGCGATTGCCCTTGGTCTTAAGCCCATTGTTGTTGTGAATAAAGTAGATAAGGAAAACTGCAGACCCGATGAAGTGCAACAGGATATCTTTGAACTGATGTACAACCTGGATGCCTCTGACGACCAGCTTGATTTTGAGACTGTTTTCGGATCGTCGAAGCTCGGATGGATGAGCGCTGACTGGAAGAAACCTGCAACTGATATTAGATACCTTCTTGACACTATATTAAAAGTGATACCTGCACCTCCTTATGTTGAAGGTACAGCCCAGATGCAGGTTGCATCGCTCGATTATTCAAGTTATGTCGGAAGAATTGCAATAGGCAGGGTCTTTAGGGGCGATATAATGACCGGGGTTGATTATACCTTATGTAAAAAGGATGGCAAAGTAAAGAAGGTCAGGGTTAAAGAACTATTTGTATTTGAGGGACTTGGAAGGGTAAAAATTAACAGTGTAAGATGTGGTGACCTTTGCGCAGTAATAGGACTGGAGGATTTTGAAATAGGAGATACACTGGCTGATTTGCTTGCGCCTGAGGCACTTAAGAGAATTGAAGTGGATGAACCTACCATGAGCATGGTATTTACTATTAATAATTCTCCCTTATTTGGCAAAGAAGGCAAGTTTGTTACTTCACGTCACCTAAGGACAAGACTGATGAGGGAGACCGAGAAAAACCTCGCTCTTAAAGTTGAAGACACAAAATCGGAGGATACATTTAATGTATATGGAAGAGGAATTCTTCATCTTTCAATACTCATTGAAACAATGCGCAGGGAAGGTTATGAGTTCCAGGTAGGTAAACCAAAAGTTATTTTAAAAGATATAAACGGAATAAAATCAGAGCCGTATGAAACGCTTTCAATTGATGTGCCGGCCGATTATTCAGGTAAAGCTATTGAACTTGTTACTCAGCGGAAAGGTGAGATGATAGTTATTGAGCCAAAGGG
>Ga0315536_1000372_pt1 | contig 22437 bp, 19 predicted proteins | sample SalMarSW160230MG_FD_203093 | JGI IMG/M metagenome (GOLD analysis project Ga0315536, IMG submission 203093) | Salt marsh sediment microbial communities from the Plum Island Ecosystem LTER, Massachusetts, United States - Salt Marsh Sediment SW1602-30 ...
GCCAACCAGTGGGAAAAGGCCGTCATCCTGCGATTCGGGAAAATCCATAATTTACGCGGACCGGGGATGTTCTGGATCATCCCGGTCGTGGATACGATCGCGGCCTGGATCGACCACCGCGTGATGGTCACCCCGTTTAATGCGGAAAAGACTCTCACCAAGGATACCGTGCCCGTTGACGTTGACGCCGTCCTCTTCTGGATGGTATGGGATGCTCAAAAAGCCTCGCTCGAAGTGGAGAACTACCGCCAGGCGATCGCCTGGGCGGCCCAGACCGCGCTGCGCGAGATCATCGGCCAGATGACCCTGGCGGATATTCTCGTCGGGCGCGCCATGATGGACGCCGAGCTGCAAAAGATCATCGACGAACGGACTACCCCGTGGGGGGTGACCGTGCAATCGGTGGAGATCCGCGACATAGTCATTCCGCAGGACCTTGAAGACGCAATGAGCCGCCAGGCCCAGGCGGAACGCGAGCGGCAGGCGCGCGTCATCCTCGGAGAATCCGAGCGGCAGATCGCCGATTCCTTCGCCGAAGCCTCCAAGGCCTACCATGGCAATCCGGTCGCGTTGCACTTGCGCGCGATGAACATGCTCTTCGAAGGGCTCAAGGAAAAAGGCGCGCTGGTCATCGTACCCTCCAGCGCGGTGGAAACCATGAACCTGGGCGGCCTCGCGGGTCTGGTATCGCTTGAGAATCAAGTCAATAAGAAGGAATAGACCATGACCGCGTCCGATTATCCGCTCTGGGAATACCGCGTTGAAGATTTCGGCGGGGTGATTAAAAGCGAGCCGAAACGCGAGGTTTTTCAATCCCTCCTGAATGCCTGGGGCGAGGAAGGCTGGGAGGTGGTCAATGCCGTCTACTCCACCGGGACAACACGCCTGCGAATCATCGCCAAACGCCCTTTGACCCACACCGCCCGCAGGAAGCGCAGGATGCCAGGGCCGGACGGTGAAATGACCTAAGCATCAAACGCCCCGAGCCGTAATGGAAAATCCGCCCCATAGAACCCCCGAGCGATGAGCATCAGCGATTTTCTGATGCGAAGATTTCGCGAGCGGGGGGCGCCGGTATAATTCGGTTAGCCGGAGTTTTTTCGGGAATATTCCGGATTCCGGAAGGCCATGCTCAAAGGGTCAAATACACATGGATATATTATCGATCGCGCATTTTCTCAATGGGTTGTTGATGATCCTCCTTCCGGTCGGATTGGGGATATTTCTGACCCGCCGCTGGAAGCTGGGTTGGAAGCTCTGGCTGATCGGCGCGGGGACATTCATCCTATCGCAGGTTGGCCACATCCCGTTCAACCTGGTGACGAGCCTGCTGCTCAACCGAACCCCGCTGGTCCAACTCCCTCCCGCGGGTCAGCTGATCTTCAACGCTATATTCCTCGGATTGAGCGCCGGCCTTTTCGAGGAGCTGTTCCGTTATGGCATGTTCCGCTGGTGGGCCCGTGACGCGCGCTCGTGGCGGACGGGGATCATGACCGGCGCCGGGCACGGCGGGATGGAAGCCCTTCTCCTCGGACTGCTGGCGTTGTATGGTTTTCTCCAACTGACGGCGCTGCGCGGGACGGATCTCGCCGCGCTTGTTCCGGCGGATCAGCTGGCGCTTGCCCGGGAACAAATGACCGCTTACTGGTCGATGACCTGGTACGATTCGCTCCTCGGCGCACTCGAGCGCCTGTTCACCATTCCGGTGCAGATCGCGTTCGCCGTGATCGTGCTCCAATGCTTCACGCGGCGCCAGGGATTCTGGGTATGGCTGGCGGTGGGATACCATGCGCTGATTGATGCGACCGCCGTACTCGCGCTGAAATATATCGGCGCCTACGGCACCGAAGCGATCGTCGCGGGATTTTCCATCCTGAGTGTGATCATCATCTTCCTCCTGCGGCGGCCCGAACCGGCGCCGGATGCCGAACCCCCGCCTCCGGTTCCCGTCGCGGACTTCATGCCTCAGCCGATTGAAGAAACATCCGAGAAGCTTAAGGACACCCGTTTCGCGTAGGTGCGTATGATCCATACCGAGAAGATCACCAAACAGTTCGGAAAAATCCTGGCGGTTGACAGCCTCAGCCTCGACGTGCGTGAAGGCGAGGTATTCGGCTTCCTGGGGCCCAATGGTGCCGGGAAAACGACGACCGTCCGGATGCTGACCAGCCTGATCGGCATCACCCGCGGTTCGGCAACCGTCGCCGGCCTCGAGGTAGGCCGCCGGGATACCGACATCCGCCGGACGGTCGGCGTGCTGACCGAAACCCCCGGGATGTACGACAACCTCTCCGCGGAGACCAACCTGCGGATTTTCGCTGAATTGTACGAAGTCGTGGACGTCCGCGGGCAGGTTGAGAAGTATTTGAAGATGCTCGGACTGTGGGACCGCCGGCTGGACGCGGCCGGGACCTTCTCCAAAGGGATGAAACAGAAACTCGCCATCGCCCGGTCGCTCCTGCACGAGCCGCGCATATTGTTCCTCGACGAACCGACCGCCGGACTCGATCCGGAGGCTTCTCATCTGGTCCGGGAATTCATCGCCGATTTAAAGAAGGAAGGCCGGACCATTTTCCTTTGTACTCACAACTTGGACGAGGCCGACCGGTTGTGCGACCGGGTCGGCGTGTTTAAGACGCGCCTGCTGGTGCTGGATACGCCGGCCAATCTGCGCCGGTCGGTCTTCGGCCGGAAAGTCGTGGTGCATCTGCGGGCGGCAGACGAAAAACTCGCCGCGGGGTTGCGCAAACTGGCCTTTATCCGGGAAGTAAAAATCATCGAGGGCAAGCTCGTGATAACGCTCGACGATCCCGAGCGGCACAATCCCGAGATCATCCGCGCGTTGGTGAATGCGGGGGCCGAAGTGGTCTTCGTCGGGGAATTGCGCCACTCGCTGGAAGATGTTTATCTGCAGCTGGTGAAGAACGCCTGAGGTGGATATGGATAAGATCCGAACGATCATTCGCAAGGAATGGCTGGAAGTATTCCAAAACAAACTCGTGATCTTTACGGTGGTTTTTCTGCCGCTGATGATGGCCGCCATCCCGCTTGGGATTCTTTTCAGCATGAAGGATTTGTCCTCGGCCTCCGCCGTTGGCGCGGCCGCCGAGCAGCTTCCCAAGGAAATGGCCGCGCTGTGCCCGGATACGCTAAACTCCGGCGACTGCATGAAAGTGTTCATGGTCAACGAATTCATGATCCTGTTTATGATCATCCCGGTCGCGGTTCCCGGGGCAATCGCCGGGTATTCGGTTGTCGGCGAAAAGACCACCCACAGCCTCGAGCCGCTTCTGGCGACGCCCATCACCACCGTCGAGTTGCTGGTCGGGAAGTGCCTGGCGGCGGTCATTCCCGCGGTTTTGGCGACCTTCGGCGCGTTTGGGATTTTCGCCATCGGGGCATCGATCATTCTGGCCAATCCCACCCTGATTTCCGTGCTGCTGGATTTGCGCTGGCTGCTGGCGGTCTTTGCGGTGGGCCCGCTGCTGGCGTTCCTGGCCGTGACGTTCGCGCTGATGGTGTCTTCGCGCGTCAACGATCCGCGCGTCGCGGAGCAGGTCTCGATGGTCATCATCATCCCGGTCATAGCGGGTTTTTTCGGGCAGATTTCCGGATTGTTCATCCTGAACAAGGAAATCATCACGATAACGGCGCTGGTCATGCTGGTATTGGACGGCGGGATGTTCTATTTGGCGACCAAGGTATTCCAACGCGAATCGATCCTTACCCGGTGGAGATGACGTCATGAAAAAAATCCGGCTGGCCTTCCTCCTGGCGGTCCTCGCCGGGGTGATCACCGTCCTCCCGGTTCTGGCGCAGGAGGGAACCCTCACCCTGAGTCTGTCCCGGGATTGGGGGTACGGGGGATTCGGCGGCGATATCCAAGGGACGTTTTCCTTCCACGTGCGCGGTCCGTCCAACCTGGTCCGCGTGGAATACTATATCGACGAGTTAAAGATCGGCGAGGATACGACGGCACCGTTCGACCTGCAGTTTGTGACCGATAATTATCCGCTCGGGGCGCACGAACTGTATGCCCTCGGATACACCGATGACGGGAAAATCCTTCGTTCGAATTCGTCGCATCCCACTTTCGTTTCGGCGTCGGAGGGCGGAGCGGTGGCCCTGAAAATCGTCGCCCCAATGCTGGTGTTGGTCTTCGGTGCGATGATCCTCTCCGCCGTCATCCCCCTGCTGACGGGCCGCAAGCCCGCCGCGCTCGCGGCGGGAACGCCGCGCCAATATACTTTAGGCGGCGGAGTCTGCCCAAAATGCAGCCGGCCGTTCGCTTTCCACCTGCTTTCCTTGAATATGCTCACCGGCAAGTTGACTCGCTGCCCGTACTGCGGCCGGTGGAGCATTGTCCGCCGGGCATCGGTCCAGGAATTGCGCTCCGCCGAACAGGCGGAAATCGAAGCCGCCAAGGGTCCGATACCGGAAGCATCCAAGGAAGAGAAGCTAAGGAAGGAATTGGAAGATTCCAAATTCCAGGGATTGTGAAGCAGGCAATCGAACAGAAAAACGGCCCGGGCTATGCGGCCCGGGCCGTTTTTTGACCCCCCGATCATCGGAATGTGATCGGGGTATGATTAGTACGTAAAGGTGGAGCGACCGTCTTTCATGAAGCGCACTATGAAAATCCAATTACGCCAACTCGCCTTATGCTCAATCGGGACGGTACTCCTCCTCGCAGGATGCCAATTCCCCGCATCGATGAAATCGCCGCCGGATGCAGCGACGCTTGTTGAACGCACGTTCGATTTCGAGGGCGTGAGCCGTTCGTATCTCCTCCACCTTCCGGAAAAAATCCGCAACGCTCCGGCCGTTCCCGTTGTTCTGGTCTTCCACGGCGGGTTGGGCCGGCCGGAAAACATGCCGGACACCACGGGGTTCAATACTTTGGCGGACACCGAAGGATTCGCCGTCGCGTATCCGCGCGGAACATCCCGGATAGAGGGGGTTGAGCTGGATACATGGAACGGCGGTTTATGCTGCGGCTGGGCGCAATCACAGAATGTCGACGATATCGGGTTTATCCGCGCGTTGCTGGACGATCTCTCCACGCAGATCGATACGGATCCGCGCCGGATTTACGCCGCCGGGCTCTCGAACGGCGCGATCTTCTCCTACCGGCTGGCATGCGAGTTGGCGGACCGGATCGCCGCGATCGGACCGGTCTCGGGGACTCAGAATATCGCCGCGTGCAATCCTTCCCGGCCCGTCTCGGTCATCCATTTTCACGGAACCGCGGATCGCATGGTTCCGCCCGAGGGCGGATACGGCGAAGGTGTAAGCGGTTTTTCCTTTGACCCGGTCAGGAATTCGGTCGATTTTTGGGTGGCGGCCGACCGCTGCACTGTAAAGACGGACCGCGAACAGATCGGTCCGGTCCTGCACGAGGTGCATTCGCCATGCGCGGACGGAACCGCAGTCGAGTTGTACTTCATCGAAGGCGGACCGCACGGCTGGCCGGGCGGCGTTGCGTACGCGCCCGGCGCGGACGATCCCTCGAACGCGATCGATGCGACGGCGGTGATGTGGGAATTCTTCAAGGCGCATCCCAAGCCGGAAACGGCGGAATAAAAACCTTTTTACCGCAAAGCCTGTACCGGCAGGGGTGGGCCGGGGACGCTAAGGGCGCAAAGATTTCTGTAACACTTCGAAGGCTTAGCGTTCTTTGCGCCTTAGCGGTTAATTTCTCTGATGAATATCTCGTTTAGAGCAGATACTCAGGAATTCTCCTCTCCCGGTGTAAAATTATCCACAGAGCATTGATGGCAACCAACGACCACCCCCCGTCCCGGTTATCCGCCTTCGAACTCTTCGCCGACCTGCCCGCGGAAGAAATCGCCGCGCTTGAATCGGCGTTGGAGGAGCGGCGTCTCCCGAAAGGGAAGGACATCTTCCGCGAAGGCGAAAAAGCCCGCTACGTTTACTTCCTGCTCGACGGCCGGATCAGCATCTGGTACCGGCGCGGCGACGAGGAAGAGCAGGTCAAGGTGCTGGAACCCGGGGAAATGTTCGGCGAGGAAGCGATTCTCGGAACAGAGCCCCGGATCGCCTCCGCTTTCTTGGAGGAGGATTCACGCGTTTTACGGATTTCACATCCCGTATTGCTGGAACGGCTGCGCGGCCTGCCGCTGACGGCGGGCGTGCTGCGGACCGCGGCCCGCGGGCGGCGGCTGGTGCGCGGCCGCGCCTTTGCCTGGCTGACACCCGACGAAACGGTCTACCTTGCGACGCGCAAGACCAACTTTCTCCTCGTCCCGACTTTGGCGCTGCCGGTTCTGCTGGGATTGTTCAGCCTGGGCGGAATGGCCGTCATCCGCCAGCAGGGCTGGCCGAATGCGGCCTACCTGGTGGCCGGCGCGGGATTGCTCGCGGCGCTCGCATACGGGGCATGGTCGACCATGGATTGGGGCAACGATTTTTACCTGGTCACCAACCGCCGGGTGGTCGCCCTGCGCCGGGTGCCGCTCATCTACGATGACCGGCAGGAATCGCCGCTGGATATGATCCAATCCGTTGCGTCCGCCAGCACCATGAATCAGCGCACCTTCGGGTACGGGGATGTGGTCGTGCGCACCTATACGCGCCCGATAACGTTCCAATCGATCCCGGATCCGAAAACCGCCGCGCGGCTGATCGAATCGATCCGAAAGCGTCGGCAGGTTCGCGAGGAACAGGATGACCGCGCAGAGATCGGCCGGCTCCTCGCAAGCCGGTTAAATCAAAAAGAATCGGCCGAAGCGAGCCTGGAGGGAATCGAAATCCCGGAAGCCGCGGAGAACCAACCTGCGCCATCCACCGCACCTGCAGCCTCGCTGGGCGGGATGCAAACCCGCGTCGAGCAGGGCGGCGTGGTCACCTACCGCAAACACCGGTTTTTTCTAATCCGGAACATGTTCCTCCCGACCCTGCTCGTCCTCACCGCCATCCCGCTCGGCGTGCTGGTCTCCTCGGGGATTCTCCCCCTGGACCGGCTGTTGGGAATAAGTCTTGTGATCGGCGTCCTCGCGTCAGGGCTGGGTTGGAACGCGTATGAATATCTGGATTGGGCCAATGATCTCTACCAGGTCACGCCCGAACAGATTCTCGCGCTTCACCGCAAGCCGCTCGGGGATGAAGAACGCCGCACGGCGGGTCTGGAAAACATCCTCAGCCTGGAATACGACCGGCCGTCGCTCCTGGCGCGCCTCTTTAATTTCGGCACGGTCAAGGCCAGCGTCGGTCAGGTGGATTTCACCTTCGACGAAGTCGGCGATCCGGTCCACGTTCAGGAGGATATCTTCCGGCGGATGGAATTCAAGAAGCGCCGCGCGGCGGATTCGCAGCGGCGGCAACGGCGCGAGGAAATCGCGGACTGGATCGAAACGTACCATAACCTTACCCGCACCGATTCGGGCGGGGCGGAAAGCAAGGAGCTGGAATGACTGTCCGAGAAATTATTACCGAGCCGAATCCGTTGCTCCGGAAAAAAGCAAAAAAGGTTGCGAAAGTCACGACCGAAATCCGCCGCCTTATCGAGGATATGGTGGAGACGATGCGCGTCGCGCCGGGAGTTGGCCTGGCTGCCAATCAGATCGGCATCCTGCAGCGGGTGATCACGGTCGAATACGCGGAGGAGCCGGCAGCGGAAGCAACAGCGGATGAACCTGCGGAGGGAGAAGCCCCGCCTCCGCCCGAACCGGTGTTGTATATGCTGGTCAATCCGGAGATCACCCGTCGTTCGCGGGAAAAGGTGGCCGGGATCGAAGCCTGCCTTTCGGTTCCGGGTTTCGCCGGCGAAGTCGAGCGGCATGTCGAAGTGGTCGTCAAGGGATTCAACCCGCAAGGTGCGCCGGTGCGGATCAAAGCCAAAGGCTGGCTGGCGCGCATCTTCCAGCACGAGATCGACCACTTGGATGGGATTTTATACGTGGACCGTGCGGAAAAAGTGTGGGAGATCCGGCCGGAGGATCCGAGCGACAACGTGTAGGGAATAAGGTGGTTGAGCCCTGCCCCGGCTTCCCCCACTTGCGAAGCCTTCACGCTGGAAGATCGCCGGCGCTCATTGATCCGGGGGCAGGCACCGTGGCGGAGCCAGGGTAAGTGAAACCACCGACACCCCCTCACCCTTGCCCCCCCCAGAGTTTATGCTCAGTTGCCACCCATTGAAAATGGCAATATATCCATAGCAGTACAAACGCTGGGAGAGGGTGGCCGGAGGCCGGGTGAGGGGGAGCGCGGGATGGGTTGTTACGCGACCTACTTTCCCGCCACAAACCCCTTCAAATCAAATGTCTCATCCAGCAATTGGTCCACCACCTGCGAAACATCCCGCTTGGAAGTAATCAGCTGTTTGATAAGCGGAACACTTTCCGTATCATTGAGGAGAATCGCGCCGACTACAACCCCGTCGCGAACGACGATCTTCCGATAGGTTCCCGCCTTTATATCCAGTTCTCTGCGCACCGTGAGCGCCGCATCTTCCGCGGTCGCCTCCCCGAGACTCGTCAGATCCATTCCCAGCACGTTAAGCGTGGCAGAGAGCAGTGTGCCGGTATAAGGTGCGTGCTCCGCGCCCGCCATGGCATGCGATACGACACGCGCCTGCTCAATAGCGGGAAGGATCAGCCCGTAAACGCGCCCCTCGAACTCCGCCGCGTCGCCCGCGGCAAAGATATCCGCGGCGCTCGTCTGCTTGGACGGATCGACGAGGATTCCTTTTTTCACTTCGATCCCCGCGTCCCGTGCCAGCTCCACTCGCGGCACGATCCCGGCCGAAAATAGAATTAATTCACCGGGCACTTCGCGCCCGTCCTCCAGACGGATACCCGTTGCGGCGAATTCGCCCGTCACCGCCGCCGTGTGCGCTCCGGTAATGAACGTCAACCCCAGCGATTCCAGGCGCGTTTGCAGAAATTCTGCCCCTTCCCGGTCCAATTGACGCGGGAGAAGATGGGGCGCGATCTCTACCACTTTCACATCCAGATTCAAGACACACAACGCATGCGCCGTCTCAAGGCCCAACAACCCGCCGCCGACGACGATAGCCCGGCGGCAGCGCGAGGCCTGCATCCGGATCGCGGCCGCATCCTGAAGCGTACGGAGCACGAACACTCCCGGCAGGTTCGCGCCCGGAATGCCGGGGATAAAACATCGTGATCCGGTGGCCAACAGCAACCGGTCGTAGGAAAGCGCCTCCCCCGCGGTGGGCGTCAGGGTATGCGCGGCCGGTTGAATTCCGGAGACGGTTGTGTTAATGCGAAGGTCGATCTTTTGCGAGGCGTACCATTTCGCCGGACGGTAATACAAGGCGGCTGGCTCCAAAGCGCCCGTCAGATACTCCCACAATTTTGGACGGTAATAATACGGCGCCGGTTCCTCCCCGAGCAGAATGACCTCGCCCGACGGGTCCAGACGGCGTAGATTCTGCGCAGCCGTTGTTCCGGCGACGCCGCCGCCGACAATCACATACCGGGTCATGAAATCCCGTTCAGGTTAATTTCTGGAACATACTCTTATCCACGCCGCACTCCGGGCAAACCCAGGTATCGGGGATGTCTTCAAAAGCCGTTCCCGGAGCAATCCCGTGGTCCGGATCGCCCTTCTGTGGATCGTAGATATAACCGCACGCGGTGCATTCCCATTTATCCATTGGAGTTTTCTCCCATGTTTGAGTTTTTCACAGCCATCGCGAATTTTACCCCGAACCCTTCGCCCGCTTCCAGAGCTTTGGGAGTGGGATTACCGGGGAAAGCGAGATTATCGAGGATCTCCCACTGCAAGGGCTCGACCAGTTTCTTGAACATCGCCTGTCCGCCGCCGCTCCAACCGTAACTGCCGAAATAGGCGGTCTTCCGTCCGGTAATGTGCTTCGCCTCGATCATGCTCAGCGCGGCCGTCATGATTGGAAGCAATTGGCCTTCGTAGGTTGGCGCGCCGACCATCACGCCGCGCCCGGCGTACAGCGCGGGCAGGATGTAACTGATATGCGTGTGCGCGACATCGAACACTTTAAGGGGAACGCCGGTACTGGCGATCCCGCGTGCGACGGCGTTCATCAGTGTTTCGGTCGCACCGTACATCGTGGCGTAGAGAACGGTGATTTCCGGTTTCGGTTTGTCGATCGCATACCCGGACCATAGTTTATAGAGTTCGATGATCCGCTCCGGCCGTTTGCGCCAGATCAGGCCGTGCGACGGGGCGACCACCTTGATCGGCAGCGCGGCGAGTTTGTCGATCGCGCGCAGGACCATGCGGCTGTATTTGGCGACGATATTGGCGAAATACCGCTCCGCTTCGCGCTCATAAAAATCCACCGACGGGTATTCGTCGTCGAAGATCGCGCCATCCAGGGCGCCGTATCCTCCGAAACCGTCACAGGAAAAAAGCACCTGCCCCGGCGTGACCCAGGTCATCATCGTCTCCGGCCAGTGCACGAGGGGGGTTTCGTAGAACGTCAGGGTATGCGCCCCGAGCGATATCGTCTCGCCGTCGTGCACGACACGGATCCGGTCGGTGATGCCGTAGAACGAGTCCAGCAAACCACGCGCCTTTTCGGTGCAGAGAAAAACCGCCTTGGGCGCGAAGCGCTCGCATTGCTTTAAGACTCCGGTGTGGTCCGGCTCCATGTGGTTGAGGACAATGTACTCGAGCGCGGACGCATTCACCAGACTGTTGATCCGCCGCAGGAGGTCCTCGCCTTTGATCGACTTGGCCAGGTCGATCAGCGCCGGTTTTTCATCCTTGATCAGGTACGCGTTGTAAGAAACCCCTTCGCCGGATATCGGCCACATCCCTTCGAAGAGGTCGGTCGTCCGGTCGTTGACGCCGATCCAATGAATTCCCGGAGTGATTTCGACGGTTTCGGACATGGTCAACTCCTTAACACAGGCGATCGGAAGGGAAGAGAAGAGTCATTGCGAGCCCTGCCCCGACTTCACCGTGGCGGGACGCGCAATGACTCTCACAGAGGATTCCCATATTCAATCCCGATCATCCCAAATAATCCCGCAGGGAGCGGCTGCTGCGCGGATGGCGCAGTTTGCGCAGTGCCTTGGCTTCGATCTGGCGCACACGCTCGCGCGTGACTCCCAGCCGTTGGCCGACTTCCTCGAGCGTATGATCCCTCCCATCCAGCAGCCCGAACCGCAATTCAAGCACCTGCCGCTCGCGTTCGTTCAAATACAGGAGCGCATTGCGGATCTGGTCCCGCAACAGTTCGCGTGAGGCGGCGTCGAGCGGAGTGACCACGTTTTCATCCTCGATGAAATCCCCCAGGATGCTGCTCTCCTCCGAGCCGACCGGGGTTTCGAGCGACATCGGCTCCTGTGCCAGCCGCAGGATCCGTTCCACGCGTTCCACCGCGCGCTGTAATTTGAGTTCGAGCGGCGCGGGCAGGGGTTCCTGTGCCGCGCGCAGGCGCAGCAATTCCGTGGTATCCGGCGTCTCGAGGAGGTCCATCTCGATCGCCAGTTCCTCGCTGGTTGGCTCGCGTTCCAGTTCCTGGACCAGATGACGCTGGGCGCGGGTCAGCCGGTTGATGGTTTCCACCATATGCACGGGGATCCGGATCGTCCGTGCCTGATCGGCGATCGCCCGGCTGATCGCCTGGCGGATCCACCAGGTGGCGTAGGTGCTGAATTTAAATCCCAGTATCGGATCGAATTTTTCTACCGCTCGCAGCAGGCCAAGGTTGCCCTCCTGCACCAGGTCCAGAAAGGCGATCCCGCGTCCGATATAGCGTTTGGCCACACTTACCACCAACCGCAAATTTGCGCGGATCAGCGCCTTGTGCGCTTCCAGTTTGCGCTCCTCCACCGCGTGCAATTCGGTTTCCAGAACCCCCGCAGAGGGCAGCCAAGGCTGAAACGTATGCCGCGGCGGCGGAGTTTTCCGGGTGCGTAAAAAGGTGGCGAGCTTGGATTGGGTTGCGGTTGGCAATGCGTAAAGTACCACAAAGACGTCGAAGGCATTGCGCGCCACTTTGTTCCAGGCCGGATCCCTGCCCCACGGTCCGCGCTCCAGCCACGTTCGAAGGTAGGACGGCCCGGCCTCCTGCCATGATTCGCGCAGCGTACGGGCCTCCTGCAGCAGCTTTCTCAGATCGGGCATCGGCTGGCCAAGCCGTTTGACGGTTTCGCGCAGGTGCTTCCAATCGTCGCTCAGGTCGTGGTACAGCTCCAGATACAAAAGCCCGGCGCCTGACAGGCGCACACCGACCGGGCGGAGGGCGGTCACCCGTTCCCGGACCGCCGTCACACGCCGCTGAGCAAGGATTTGAACCGCCAGCCAGGTTTCCTGGTCCGGGTTGAGGAGGTTGACCTGGCCGATCTCGCGCAGATACATCCGGACGGGATCGTCGGTCAGCTCCAGGCCTTCAAGGATCTCTTCGCCCTCGAGCTCCTCGCTCAGCCCTTCATCCTCGAGCGCATCCAGCTCCTCTTCGCTGACCTCCCCCTCGCTCGATACGGAAGGGGCATCTTCTTCGCCATAGGTCTGGTCTTCGGTTTCGGTTTCCTCGTCGCCGGCGGCGTCCTCGCCGTCGACATCCATCGCTTCCAATTCCTCCGACCCCTTCGGCGCTTTTTCCGATTTACGCTTCGGCATTAGGAACCCTCCACGCCCGATGGGCGGGGCGATGCGGTGTGATCTGTTCCGCTGCGCACCCCGCCCGACAACACCCGTTCGATCTCCCGCAGCGAATCACTGATCCGATTGATCCGCTCGAGTGACCGATTCCGAGCCTCACGTATCTCGTGTTCCTCCGCCGCTTCCGGCGGATTTTGCTCCACATCCATGAGGTAAAACCGTAGATCGGCCATCTGGCGTTCCAAAGTCCGCTGTCGCAGCCGTAATGCGGCCTCCAGCGCTTCCTCGAAGGTCGGCGCTTCCCCCCCATGATACTTCAGGAAGGATTCCCTGGCCCCCGCCATCGTTTCCCCAAGGCTTTCTTCGGTCCGCGCGGCGAGAAATTGTTCGGGGTCCTCCTCGACCAGGGATTGCCGGATCAGGTCGATCAGCGCCGACGGGCCCGCCCCGCTGAAATCCCCGGGACCAATTCTATCCAATTTCAACTCGCCGAAGGAACGGTCGATGCGAAAGAGCAACTCCGGCGCGCGGACGAGGACCCCGAGGTTGTAGGATTCATGCAGCTCGGCCCGCCCGCCACCGGAGGCTGCGCCGCCTTCCTTTTCGGAAGGCTTCGGGGCTTCCGGCGCGGGTGCCCGTCTCGCCCGTCGCTTGGGACGAGCGGCGGCAGAGCCGGTCAGCGCGCGTTCGTCCACGCGCAACGTGCGCGCCACCTGTTGTCGGTATGCATCCCGTTCTACCTTGTTGCCCACATCTTCGATCAGCGGCAGCATGCGCGCGGCAATCATGGCTTTAAGCTTGGGATCGTTCAGGTCCTTATTCTTGGTCAGCGTGCGCAGCACATGCAGCACAACGGGCGGCGCGTCGGCGATGATCTTTTGCCATGCCTCCGGGGATTGCTGAACGACCTCGTCGGGGTCCTTCCCGTCCGGCAGGGACGCCACGCGCACATCCGCCTGCAGCCGGCTTTCGTAGCGCACAAGGCCGCGCGAGTCGAAGACCGCCTCACCCTCCCGGTCGAGCGCCTCGCGCGCCAGTTCCAGCCCGCGCAGAGTGGCTGTGTCCCCGGCGGAATCCGGATCCAGCGCCAGGACAATGCGCTTGGAGAAGCGCTTGAGCAGGCGCAGCTGGGCTTCGGTCAGCGCGGTCCCCATCGGGGAAACCACGTTTTCAAACCCGGCCTGATGGACGGCGATCACGTCCATGTACCCTTCGACGATCACGGCTTCGCTTGCGGCGCGGATGGCGCGCGCGGCGCGGTCCAGCCCGTACAACAGGCGGCCTTTGTCGAAAAGCACGGTTTGGGGGGAGTTGAGGAACTTCGGCTGGTCGTTCGGGTTGACGATCCGCGCTCCGAACCCGCACAGCTTTCCTGCGGCATCACGGATCGGGATTGTGATCCGGTTGCGGAACCGGTCGCGCATTCCGCCGGAATCGGATTCCAGCGCCAGGCCCGCTTCCACCAGTTCCGGATCGGTATAGCCCTTCGACCGGAAGAAGCCGATCCCATTTTCCCAGCCGGCCGGCGCAAGCCCGATCCCGAAGGATTCCAGCGCGGTATCCGCGAGGCCCCGGTGGTGAAGATACTCAAGCACCTTCGCCCCTTCCGGGGAATTAAGCAAAGTGTTGCGGAAAAACGTCGCCGCCAGTTCAAGCAGGGTCCGCAGGCGGGCGTGTTCCTCTTCGGCCCGGATAGCCTCCGGCGTGCGCGGGTGCAATTCCACACCGGCGCGCTCTGCAAGGATCCGCAGCGCTTCGGGGAAATCGCAGCCCTCTTTCTTCATCACAAAGCGGAAGATATCGCCGCCCTCATTGCACGCGCCGAAGCAGCGCCAGGTCCCGCTTTCCGGGAAGACGGCAAAGGACGGGGTGTGGACGTTGGCGTGGAAGGGGCAGAAGCCGGTGTAGTTCTTCCCCGAACGGCGCAGCCGGACGGTTTCGCCGATCAGATCGACAACATCCACCCGGTCCTTGATATCTTCGACGGCAGTCACGGTGCGCTCCCGGAGAGATTATACCTTCTGGGATGTGGCGATCAGGCACCGATAAACGCAGATATCAAGTCTCTCCCTCACCCTCTTCTCCCTCTCCCAGCATAAGCTGGGAGAGGGAAATCACAAATCCGGTGTTTTTCGGATTTGTGACAGAGCGAGGGAGAGTTTCCGGGTCTCGATACGGGCGTTGAAAAGCAGCTCCCTACTCGACCATCCAATAAAAAAAACCGGCGTCTTTTCGGCGCCGGGCGTTGAATCTTAAGATAAGAAGAGATTTTGTTATAAGACGACGTTGATATTCACAATCAGCGGCTCATCGCCGTCCGGCCCCACACCGAACCGTTTTCCATCCGGATCCTGCAGGTACCAGCGTCCGATGTGCTCTCCGGCGCTCTTCGGCGCGGTCAAATCCACCGAAAGCCAGGTGCTCTGATTGGGCGGGACGATTTCAGGGAAATCGACAAAATTCGGGCCATTCATGTGTTGGCCGGAGTAATACAACAACTTGTAGCGGCGGTCCCAGGTACACATGCCGATATTACGAATTTGCCAGATCTTGGTAAATTGCGCGTTCGGCTTGAGGATCGATCCATCGACGATCAGGCCGATATCGCCGACGAAGAAGGCGGCGTTGCATTTGCCCATGAGAGTCCGGGTTTTGAGTGAATCCGGATCGGTGGTGGGGGTGGGTCCGGTCGGCGATCCGATGGGCGTGATGCCTTCGGGCGTCGATCCGTTCAAATCCACGGTGGGAATGACGGTCTCGGTGGGCGTGATGGTCGGGGTCGGCGTGTCCGTCGGCGTGTCGCTGGGCGCCATCGACCGTGTTTGCTTGATCTGATCCGAAATCTCGGTCAGGATACTCTCCATCGTTTTGGCCGCTTCCGTCTCCCCCGGTTCGGTCGGGGTGGCGGGGGAGGAACAGGCGGCAAACAGCGCCGCCAGCAGCAGCGAGACTCCAAGAATGGAATTTTTTCGAATCATGTGGGTAAACCTCGATGGGAAAGCCATGGGATGGAAAAAACGGTAACGTGAAAAGCTCTACCGGGCCGGCAGCGCCTCAGCCTGCGGTTCAGCCGCGCCCTCCTCGCCGTCGGCACGGACGGTTTCAAGGACGATGCTGTCTTCACGAAGCTGGATCATGACCGCGTCGCCGTCGCGAATCTGGCCCCCCAGGAGAGCTTCGGACAGGCGGTCTTCCACTTCGATTTGGATCACACGGCGCAGGGGCCGCGCGCCCATTTCAGGGTTGTATCCCTGATCGGCCAGGTAGGCCTTCGCTTCCGGGGAAGCCTGCAGTGAAATATGATGTTCCATCAGCCGGTCGGCTACTTTATTCAGTTCCAGCTCCACGATCTGGGTTATATCGTCCTTCTCCAGCGCTCGGAAAACGATGATCGCATCCACCCGGTTGAGGAATTCGGGCCGGAAGGCGCGCCGCAATTCTTCGAGGAGCTTTTTGCGCATCTCCTCGTACGGCTCCACCGCGCCCTTGTGATGTTCGCCCTGCTTCCCAAATCCGATCGCCACCTGGCGGCGGATGGTATCGGCGCCGATGTTCGAGGTCATCACCACCATCGCGTTGCGGAAATCCACCTTGTGGCCTCGTGCGTCCGAGAGGCGCCCTTCTTCCATGATCTGCAACAGGATATTGAGCGCTTCGGTGTGCGCTTTCTCGATTTCGTCGAAGACGACAATCGAATACGGGCGGCGGCGCAGCGCCTCGGTCAGCTGTCCGGCTTCCTCGAAGCCCACGTATCCGGGCGGCGCGCCGACCAGGCGGCTGACGGTGTGCCGTTCGGTGAATTCGGTCATGTCCAGTTGAGTCATCGCCTCTTCGCTGCCGAAGAGGAACTCGGCCAGGGCCTTGGTCAGCTCGGTCTTGCCCACCCCTGTCGGGCCGAGGAAGATGAACGAGCCGATTGGCCGGTTGGGATCCTTCAGCCCGGCCCGCGACCTTCGCACCGCGCGCGCGATGGCCGTGATCGCCTCTTCCTGTCCGATGATGCGCGCGCGCAAAGAATCTTCCATTTTTATAAGGCGCGCGGATTCCGCCTGGGCCAGTTGCATGACCGGGATACCGGTCCACATGGAAACCACCTCGGCGATATCCTCGGCGACCACCTTCGGCCAATCTTCCTTGCGCGCCGGGCCCGCCTGAAGGTCCTTCTGTTGCGCTTCGAGTTTCCGTTCGCGCTCCATCAGGGCCTGCACTTTTTCGTCGGTGGCGTTTTCCGCCGCTTGGGCCTGCTCCCGGCGGATGTGGCGCAGTTCCTCGGCCGTCTCGCGCAGCTTGCGCGCCTCGGGACTCTTGTACATCCGCACCCGCGACGAGGATTCGTCGATCAGGTCGATGGCCTTGTCCGGCAGGAAGCGGTCTGACACGTAACGCGCCGAAAGCCGCGCGGCGGCCTCGAGGGCCTCGTCGGTGATGGCCAGCCGGTGATGCTGTTCGTAGTTCGGACGTACGCCGTGCAGAATCTGGATCGTTTCCTCGATCGAGGGTTCCTCGACCGTTACCGGCTGGAAACGGCGTTCCAGCGCGGCGTCGGATTCAATGTGTTTGCGGTATTCCTCGAGGGTGGTGGCGCCGATCACCTGCAGTTCCCCGCGCGAAAGCGCCGGTTTGAGGATGTTGGCCGCGTCCACCGACGATCCTGCCGCTCCGGCCCCCACCAACATGTGGACTTCGTCGATGAACAGAATGGCTCCGGCACTCTTCAGTTCGTCGATGACCCGCTTCAGCCGCTCCTCGAACTGGCCGCGGTACATCGTCCCGGCCACCAGCGACCCGACGTCCAGCTGCAGCAGGCGTTTACCCTGCAGCGGCACCGGGACATCGCAGGTGGTGATGCGCTGCGCCAATCCCTCGACGATGGCCGTTTTGCCGACGCCGGGCTCGCCGATCAGCGCCGGATTATTCTTTGTCCGGCGGGCAAGGATCTGGATGACGCGTTCGATTTCCTTCTGGCGGCCGACAACCGGGTCCAGCTTGCCTTCCTCCGCCTTGGTGGTGAGGTCGGTCGCCAGCTGGTCGACCATCGGGGTCTTGGCCTTGTCGGCCTTGGACGGGGCGCCTGCCGGTTGCTGCAACGGATGCCCCAAGGGGCTGTCCTGCAGGATCCGCCGGGTCTGGCGCCTGACCTGCTCGGGTGAGACGCCAAGTCTGCGGAGCACATCCGCCGCGGTGCCTTCGCTTTCGCGGATCAATCCGAGCAGCAGATGCTCGGTGCCGATGTACTGGTGGCCCAGTTTGCGCGCTTCCTCGATGGCGTTCTGAATTACCTTCTCGGTGCCCATCGAAAGCTGGATGCGCTCCGGAAACAGCCTTCCCGGCGGGATGACCCGTTCGATCATCTCCTTGACCCGCTCCTCCTCGAGGCCAAGCTCGCGCAGGACGCGCCCGGCCACCCCGCCCTCTTCCTGGATCAATCCGAGGAGCAGGTGTTCTGTGCCGATCTCCCGCTGGTGCAGGCGTTCGGCTTCCTGATGGGCGAGGCTGAGTACCCGACGAGCCCGCTGGGTAAAGCGTTCCAGACTGTCTGCCACTGAGATCTACCTTTCCAATCGGATGGAAAAACAACACAGGCGTATTTATTCTACCAAATTTACTCCGGTTAAAAATCACCCAATAAAAGGCTTCTTTGCTGGGTTTTCTGGGCTCCTGAATGGTTTTTTCAGGCGGAAAAGCAGTATTTAATAGGGGGCGGACGGTAAATCCAAAGGGGAATCGTATGCGAATTGCGCGGTATTGGCAGGTTTCCGAGAAAAAAAGCTGCGAAACATTGATTGAACGGGTTCTAAAGAAAGAGTCGCCTCATCCCGAAGGGGGGAAAGGAACAGCTTTGCCGCCTAAAATTTGTGTTCCTCCATATGCCCGAGTATTTCGATGTGCAGCCGGTCGGCGATCCGCTGCTCGTGGAACGCCTTTTCCGGAAGGCCGGCGACAAGGCGGATCAATGACTGGCGCAGGCCTTCGAACGTTTTTATGACTTCATCCTCGCCGCACTCGGAGAATCGTTTAATCGCCTGCGCATTGAATTCGTCGACGCCGAAATCCGGTGATTGATACGCCGGATCGACGGGCATCCGTTCAAGCGCCTTGATCCCCTCTTCCCACCATGCGATGAAGTGGGCCAGAATGTCCGCGAACCGGGCATAGCCCTGTTGATCCACAAAACGCTTTTTCCCGTCTTCCGTCAGACCACGGTATCTTTCCACGTAGGTCCCCCATTCCTGCTCGAGCGCGTCCAATAATTCCATTCGGGAAACGGAAGGCATAGCGACCTCATTTGGGTTATCGGATGAACACAATTTTCCAATCACCCCCGCATCCCTTCCTTCGCCCACCGCGTTCCCTCGCGGAGTGCGCAGGTCCGTATGGATCCTTGAACCTGCGCGGTTACGAAGCAAGGGTACGCTGGGAGAAGGTGGCCGAAGGCCGGATGAGGGAGTGAAAAAAACAGTGCCTCTGTGTACTCCCAACCGCCCGCATTTTACCCTTAACCGGAAATTCACGCGGCCGCCGGTCCGATCGCGGCTATAATTTTCGCATGGCATCCCTGCGGGCAAGAGCTCAGAATATTTTCCGGAAACTGGAGGCGGTCTACGGTAAACCGGCGTGGGAGGATCAAAAACCGCCGGTCGACGAATTGCTGTCGACGATCCTCTCACAGAACACAAACGATTCCAACCGGGATAAAGCTTTCCAAGCTCTGTGCGCGCGCTTCCCCGCGTGGGAGGATGTCCTTGAGGCTCCGGTAGAGGATATCGTTGCCGCAATCCGCCCGGCGGGTTTGGGACCCCAGAAAGGTCCGCGCATCCGGTCCATTTTGTATACAATAAAGAAAGTCCGCGGCCGGATCGAATTGGATTTTCTGCGCGCCTTCCCGCCGGAAGCCGCGCGGGCCTGGCTGCGAGAACTCCCGGGGGTCGGGCCTAAAACGGCCGCGATCGTGATGCTCTTTGCGCTGGAGATGCCCGCCTTCCCGGTGGATACACATGTCTACCGGGTGACCGGCCGGCTGGGGCTGCGCCCCAAGCGGATGACGGCGGATGCCGCGCATGATCACCTTGCGGGACTGTTTGACCCGGATCAATACGCCTCCGCCCACCTGAACCTTATCCGGCTCGGGCGCGAGGTGTGCCATGCCCGGACGCCGGATTGCCCGCTCTGCGCACTGCACCGGATGTGCCCCTACCATCGCGTACGCGCCCCCGCGGCGAGGTGACTATGACATCTTCCCAAACCAAACCCGCCTCTCTTGAAGGCCTGCGCGCCGCGCTCCGTGCCATGCAAAAGCGGCTGGAACCCGGTGACAGCCTGCAGGGATTGATCCAGCAGACTCTGACCTATTTGGATTCTTACACCCAGGAGATTAACCGCGCGGACGAGCATTCGCGCCTGGCGGCAATCTACCAGGTCTCCCAGGCGCTTGGTTCATCGCTTGTCCTTGACGATGCCCTGACCCAGGTGATGGACGCGGTGATCCAGCTGACCGGTGCGGAACGCGGATGCATTATGCTTTTCGATGAGGCGGCCGTCGGATTGGATCTGCGCGCGGCGCGCAACCTCGAACGCGAATCCCTCAGCGACAAGGAAATGGAATACAGCCGCTCGGTGGTCGAGACCGTCTCGCGGACCGGCAAAGCCGTGCTGACCACCAATGCACAAACAGATCCGCGCTTTTCCGAACAGCATTCGGTGATGCAATTTTCCCTGCGATCGGTCCTATGCGTCCCCCTTAAAGTGAAAGGCCGGGTCCTGGGCGTGATCTACGTCGATAACCGGGTGCGGACCGGGTTGTTTTCCGAACGGGACCGCGAACTGCTTTCGGCGTTCGCCATACAGGCGGCGATCGCGATCGAAAACGCGCAACTGTACACCTTGACCGACCGCGCCCTGGCCGCGCGGGTTGCGGAACTCGAAGGTCTGCAGCGCGCCGATCGCCAGTTGAACGCCACACTGGAAACGGAAAAAGTGGCATCGACGTTGCTGGATCTTGCGGTGCAAATTACCCACGCCGCCCGCGGATGGGTGGCTATCCGACCGGATGCGGAAAGCGATCCGCAGATCGTCGCCGCGTCCGGTTTTCTCGAAAAAGAGACGCCCGCGCTTCCGCCGGAGGGCGACCCGCTGGCGGCGGCGGCCGCCGGAAGCGCACTGGCTGCCCGCGCCGGAACCCCGAGCCTTGCGGCCGGGATGCTCGCGCCGGTGGTGCGCGAGGGGAAAGCCGTCGGCTTGGTGCTGGTCGAACGGCCGGAACCGGATTTTTCCACAGCGGAACGCGAAGCCTTGGAACGTCTGGCGGATCACGCCGCCGCGGCGGCCGAAAACACCCGCCTGTTCCAGCAGCTGCGACGCGCCAACGACGCGAAATCCCAATTCGTCTCGATCGTTTCCCACGAATTGAAAATCCCGATGACCTCGATCCGCGGATACGCCGATCTTCTGAAGCAGGGCCTGATCGGCCCGGTGAATGAAAAGCAGCTTGAATTCCTGCGCACGATTGTGAGCAATGTGGACCGCATGACGGCACTGGTTTCGGATCTGTCGGATATTTCGCGGATCGAAACCGGGCGGCTGCGGATCGAACCGGCCGTGGTGCCCGCCGCGGAAACAATCCGCGACGTCATGGTTCAGTTGAAACCGCAATTCGACTCGCGCCGGCAGGTTGTGGAAACCGACATTCCCGAGGATTTACCAACAATGCGAACCGATCCGCAGCGGCTGATGCAGATCCTGACCAATCTGCTGAGCAATGCCAACAAGTACACTCCGGAGGGTGGACGGATCGAGATCCGCGCCGCGCGCGAAGGTCCGATGATTCGGGTAACCATACAGGATCATGGAATCGGGATGACAGAAGAAGAACAATCCCGCCTGTTCACCCAATTTTTCCGCGGGGAATCCGCCGCCGTGCGCGATCAGCCGGGTTGGGGACTCGGGTTGCATGTCACCAAGCGCCTGGTCGAAATGCTGGGCGGTTCGATCGGCGTGGAAAGCAGATCCGGCGAAGGCAGCAGTTTTTGGTTTACCCAGCCGGTGGAAACCAGCTGACCCAAACCCCGCTCCTTTCCCATAAGGGAAGGGGACAAAGGGATTAAGGGAGAACAACGAGGTGCCATGTCCCCTCATAAACGCTTCCCGCTGATCCTCTATCGGGAATTAATGCGCCCGCTTTTGCTTCCGATTTTCACCATCGCACTTATTCTGATCCTGTTCTGGATCGTCGCGTTAACCGGATGGCTCCCGGTGCATATGGGAATCTCCGTTCCGGCACAAAGCCCGCTGCTGGGCCTGGCCGCAGGCATTGCCGGGGTACTGTGGCTTATCTTTCTGATTCTTCCACGTTTGGCGTACGTCCAATGTCAACCCGACTATCTGCTCCTGCGGATCGGTTTGCTGAAGTTGATCGTCTCTTACACGCGCCTGCGCACCTCGCGTTCCGTACAGCACGGGCAGATCCATTCTCCGAAATCGCAGCCTTCCTCCCGGCGCGCGCTCGCTGTCCGAATGGCCCTGAGGCAAAGCGTTGCGATCGAATTAACATCCTTTCCGGCGGCGTTCTTTCTCTTACGCACACTAACCCACCCGTTTCTCTTCCTCGGCGAACAGCCGGGGTTCCTCTTCGCTGTCGAGGATTGGATGACCCTGGGCCGCGAGGTGGAAGAGCGCCACTCCGAGCTGCTGGCGAAAAAGCGCGACGCCGGCAAGCAACCCCGCCTGGGCGCCCTTTCCTGAAGGATGGCAGCGATCATTGGTAAAATACCCCCAATCGGGTTTCCAGCATTTTTTCCGGGAGCCGGGCGTAAATAGCCGCAGCATTGAAATCACACAGGATTCGGAGTGGGGGTGGGATTGTTA
>Ga0315536_1000374_pt1 | contig 22428 bp, 21 predicted proteins | sample SalMarSW160230MG_FD_203093 | JGI IMG/M metagenome (GOLD analysis project Ga0315536, IMG submission 203093) | Salt marsh sediment microbial communities from the Plum Island Ecosystem LTER, Massachusetts, United States - Salt Marsh Sediment SW1602-30 ...
GCTCCAATGATTTTTACATTAGCTGCTTTCATAGTTCCAATGGTAATCATGGCGCTTGCATCATTCAAGGGAGGTATGGATGGTATCGTGCTGTTCCTCGAGTATGCAATTGGGATGATCAGCCACACTGTGAGTTATGCTCGTATCTTCGCATTGAACACAGTACACATTATTCTGAGTGGAGTCTTTTTCACGCTTCTTCCAGCAATCATCTACATCCCATTCCCTGAGTTGACAATATTCGGTGTAGAGATAATACCTCCCGTGGTGCACTCTCTCAATCCATTAGTACCACATTATCCGCATCTACCCTTGTTAGGTGCAATCATTGGTACGCTCATAGTAGGAATTCTAGAAGGTCTTCTAGGATTCATGCATACGTTAAGGTTACATTTTGTAGAGTGGTTCAGCAAGTTCTACCATGCAGGTGGTATTGAATTCATGCCGTTCCATGCGAAGAGAATCCATACATGCCCAATCAAAACTGAAGTAGTTCAAACAAGCTATGCGGTGCAGTGACATCGTTCTCTATCTACTGCTCCCCAGCTCCAAGATAGAGTGCTGCTAACTCGGTTTCTCCTTTCACAGTGGGTTCTTGGTCTCTGTCTATTCGTTGCCTATTATCCCAGATACTACGTGCTAGGAGGTCCGTGGTTTTTGCTTTATTATCAACGTTCTGGGCTGATTGGTTATCTCCCACCTGTTGGAACACCTGCGCAGCTGTGGCATAGTTACCAACAGCTTCTCTCAACTGGTCATTTGCGTCTGAATAGTGTATCTTTGCTTTGGACTTCTCTCCCTTCAAGAACATGTATTCGGCCATGAAGTCATTCTTTGCACCTTCTATTCTCGAGAGGTCTCCCTTGAACTTCATCACAACTCCTTGGAGCTGCTTCACTTGAGTATCAACCTTATTCTTTGTCCGAATGACAGCTCCCTTTACACTATCAAGCTCATTTGCAGCTGACTCGAAAGATGCAACTGTCTGCTTCAATTTGGTTATTGTCCCATTATGAATCTCCAGAGCATCTTCCATTGGATCATCTTCTTCTAGGATTGCTAACTCATCCTGCATTTTCTGGAACGTATTCAAACGTTCAATCTGAGCACGAAAAGCTAGTTGTTCGGACTGCCTTGAATAAGATTGAGCTTCAGAAGCAAACGCTGTTGCCAAAGCAAGCTTTCCAAGATCCACAAGTTCTAGAGCTGCAGCATTGTCCCCCACAATCTTGTAATATGACGCAGCTTCTTCAGCGTGAAGATTTTCTAGAATTCTCGAAAGTATGAATTTTACACCCTGCTGCAGTTGAGAACTTTGCTGGAATTGAATCATATATTTTATGTTATTTAGTAGAGCAAGTGTCTTGTTACGAAGTTCTCCTACCTCAGTGTCCTCTATCTCCAAACTAAGGAGTATACCAAGAGTATCGAGCCCTTCTCTGATTGAATCCAGTGAGTCTGAAGGATTATTAACCATCTGAATTTTGGCTTCATCCATTGCTTTACTGATATCTTGAATCAATGCAGTCTTTCTCAAGTCTTTAGCAAACGCAATCTGGGCAATGATCCCACTGATATCACCATCACCTCTCTTCTTGAGGAGGTCTTGAACAAAAGCATATGTCTTCAAGTCTCCTTGAATTGCACCAGTTAATTCTCTCGTCTTTGCCAGCGTTTCTGCCTTTCTTAAATTCTTGAAAATCTCTTTCAGGACCTTCTTTGCTTCGGCCTTGTTATTCACTTCTAGTAAGTCTGTAAGAACCTGTACGTTCGATTCTGCGCTGCAGAACAGACTCTGAGCTTTCTTCTGCTCTTTATCAATCCTGCTTTGTTCTGCATTTGGTTGTAAAGCAAGTACTTCCCTGAAACACTTCTCAGCTCTACTAAAAGCATCAGAGGACACCAGATACAGCTTGGAAGCATCTTCTAGGTTCCCGGATCTCATCTGTGCATCTGCAATATCGGTATATGTCATTGCAAGGTAAACTTCACTAAGTCCTGAAGTATTGCTTTTCCAAGAAAGAATGGTTGAGAGTTTTTCTTTGTCTTCTCGTTTCTTTCTGAATAACGGAATCGCTTCATTGTACAGGTCCGTTGCCTGTTCAAAAATGAATGAGCTAAGAATATCCCGCCAAATCAGCTCATCAAATGGATTGAATGCCTGCCTGAATGTACTCTCATTACCAATTAGCTCATTCAGAAACTCGTCGTAGAATTCTGCCTCTGCACTTTTATTTCTACCACGAATTGAGGTAAGTTCAGCGTCATCATCTTCTAGAGATTCTTTTACAAGATTATATGCCTGGAGGCCTAGGGCGACTCTACGGAGCTTTTGGGTTCCATCCACTTTCTTAGCAATTGCTGAAAATGGACGTTCTAGCATAGTGTAAACCTTAGCGAGATATTTTGATGCATTCCGCTGTATGTCCTCATGTTCATTTTCAACAAAGGGTCCGCTAGCGGCGGCAGCTTGATGGAGCCATGCCATAACCCTTGCCATCCAGACATCTGCAAGATTTCTTTGCGTCTGATCTTCAAGATCTTCTAGAGCTGATTCAAGTTGCTGTTTAATTTCACCGTCACTCTGCGCTACTCTATTGCGCAGATATGCCATATCAAAATCTCCGACCATAATTTGCTGACTGAAAGAAGCCACAGTATCATAGAGCTCTGTGAATGCATCATGCATGGCGATCCGTTTCAACTCAATTCCGTCTTTGTCATCTATATCATGAAGGGAAAAATCCATCACAGCATCTTGTGCCTTAAGATTGAGCTCGAATAGTAAACTAGTATAGATGATAGCATCGTCCTCATCATCATCAGTTGTGGGTTTACGCGGTTTTTTTGAACCCGGTAGGACGTTTGACATTCTTTCAATCTCCTGAAATTAAGGCTAAAAGCTATGTTGTGTAACAATTACTTAAGCGTACTTACGCTTTCGAAAATGCGCGGTTTTCCTATGTGATGCCCACAACTTACGAATTGGCTAAGTAATAACAAATATCCCGGCAATATGCATCTTTGGGATGCAGAGAAATTGTACTAATCTTCGGCGGTTCTGAATCTAATCATTCTCCCATCTCGATACTTGATTATCTGTCCATTTTCAGCGAGTTTATTGAGGACCTCGCTTGTTCGAGATCGGGATTTTCCCCATTTTTCAGCAAGTTCTGCTGCCGTCAGACCACAATCTTCATTGTGTAACATATTGACAAGTCTGTCCCAACTAGCATCACCATCAAGACAATTGGAGCGGTCTGGAAATATGGTATACTGCCCGCCTTCAAACGGTGATTCTGAATTTGCGGTCTCTATTTGATTTGTCAGTTCAATAATAGTATCTTTGAGACTATATACTGTCTTTCTCAGTTCTGTGACTTCTTTCCTTAGAGCTTTGATATCCTGATTCTCTTCCATTTTCCCTACCTACGTTTCTTCGTAATCTTTCCTGAATTCGATATAGTTGCGTTTCTTTTTTTTCTTTTCAATACCCTCTTTTAGTTCAGCAGCTTCGATGTCGATTTCCTGTCCTGGATTATATGACTCCAGATCCTCAAGGCTGACACATTTTCCATCAACCATTGCTTCATCTTCCGAGCAACGTTCCATCATCTCCTCAGTATCACTGGGGAGAATATTTGTTTCAGCACTTCCACTATGAATAATCTGTATGGTTTTACCAGAGGTAACTATTTCAGAAGAATCAGCTAAATCATATTCTGTTGCTTTCATTCGAAGGATATTCTCAACAATCTCTTTAGTATCCTTCATACACCGGTCTTTCTTATGATGATATGTCATGGTGACCAACAACCGTCAACAACAATCGACAACAAACCTTTGTGTCAAGTGCTTTTAAGGATTTGTTATTGTCCACTTATCTTGTCTACTCTTCAACGGACATAGTTCTTGCAAAGGTCATGTAACCAGTGTGTGCTACCATCCATGTAGTGGGTCTTGTTTTATTCTCTCTGACCATTATCTCTCGTTGAAATATCTCAAGGGTTTTGATCATGCCCCATTTACCCTCTTCTGACAAAGCTTTGCAGGTCTTCATTGTTTGTTCGATTGTTGGACTGTAGCTCGCAAGGTAACAACTGGATTTCAGAGCTCTATGTGCTTCATCTACGAGCAACCAGGGAGTAGCTAGGTCCAAGACAACAGCATCGATATTCTCTTCCTTGATACCTTCCAAGATGTCCTGATGATGTTGCGTCACGTTCTCAGTGAGACCGAACTTAGCGAGGTTCTTCTGCGCTCCGATATACATGTCTTCTCTGATTTCGTAGGTGTACACATGACCTGTAGGACCAACAGCTCGTGCTAGGATACCTGTGAGTGCAGCTGATCCCGTTCCTGATTCAACAACTTGGGAACCTGCTCCAATAGAAGCTTGAACTAGAATAGTCCCGGCATCCTTCGGATAGATGATCTGCGTGTTTCGACCCATGGCAATCTGTATATCAGTATGACTTGGTCTGTGAATCTGAAATACAGTACCCGAATGACTTTTCATCTTATGTCCGAAGGGCTTACCTATCATGTCGTCAAATGCTAGGATTCCCTTATTGGAGTGGAAACTCTCGCCAGCTTTCACTCGTCGGATCCAGTTTCTCTTGCCATCCATGAAGATGTAGACAAGGTCACCATCTTGAATCGGGTCTTGCATAGAGTGTCCTCTGTTTTACTTTTGTTTTGAGTGTTGCTAAGGTGACGCATCCTTGTACCATGTTGCTTCAAACTTAGTTTGATTGCAACTAGAATTTACAATCATTATATTCGATTTTCTAGAAACGCGCCACTAAATACTATCAAGCTAACCTTTATCCGAATTCAAAGTGGAATTGACTGGAGGTGCACAGATGAACGACCCGGGAAATCCCGACACGCCAAATGAAGAACATCTAGAAGATGCACAAGATTTAGACAAGCCCATAGAACTCATTCACAAATCAGCGTTGCCATACCACCCTCTTGTGAGTGATGCTCTTGACTTGAATGTTGACTTGAATGTAGGCGTTGTTCTTGGACGCTCTGATTCATTTCATCGAAAATACCGTAATCACGGTTTAGGAACGATCGGAGGTGTTACAGAGACCTCTGATGATGTCCTTACTTCTCTCATGGGAATGCCAGTGAATCTGGATTTGATGAGTCCCCACGTCATGCTAGTTGCTGGAAAAAGAGGCTCTGGAAAGAGCTATACCCTTGGAATAATTGCTGAAGAGCTAGCTCTTGCAATGGAGCGCCGAGAGATTGAGGTTGCTTGTGTCCTGGTCGATACTGTTGATGTGTTCCGACAAATGGTCGATCCCAATGATGACCAAAGTGATTTACTCAAGAAATGGGGATACGAAGCTAGAGGGTTTCCGGTTAGTGTCTATATTCCACGGAGAACTTACGTAGGCCTCCCTGATGAAGTGAAAAAGAAGGCTAGACTCTTTCCTCTATCAATTGGTCCCAAGGAATTAACTGTATCAGATTGGGGTTACGTTCTCGAAAAAGGTGGAACTCTAAGCACTGCCATGGAGAATCTAATCAGTGAAATTCTTGATAACGTACGTAAGGGCTATGCTCTTGGTTCAGGTGAACGTATTGCTTTGAAGCGTGACTTCAGTATCAAAGACATGATTATCTGCATCGACACAAACCCCGCTATTGAGGAACTCTATAAACCTGCAACCCGAACCGCGATGATTCAGAGGCTGAAGCGAGCTGACAGAATGGGTGTATTTCATCCTGGAGGAACTAGTGCTCAGGATCTTGCCATAGCTGGTCAGATTACGGTAATTGATGTGGCACCACTTGGTTCTGATGCAGAAGCTGTCCTTGCGATTCTGACTAACATGCTCTGTCGACAAGTTCTCACGTACCGGATGGCTTGGACTGATGAGGGCACAAGTGCTCGTGAAGAACTCCCTCCCACCTGGCTGATTATCGATGAAGCTCATACCCTTGTTCCGCGTGCTGGCCCTACCCCCGCAAAAGATGCAATCATTGGATATGCTAAGCTTGGACGACGATTTGGGTGCAGTCTTGTATTATGTACTCAACAACCCTCTGCAGTATCAGATGATGCAATATCTCAAGCTGACCTTATTATCTCTCATTCACTATCTCATGATAACGACATTCGAGCACTCCAACAAAGAGCTCCTGCTGTCTTACCTGACCAGTTCAGGGATAAGGTCTTCATCAGCAGTTTACCTCGGGGTGCAGCGATAGTCTTTGATCAGACTACTGAGAACAAGCGTGGTTTCATCATGCAGGTTCGTCCCAGGTTATCACAGCATGGTGGTACTGACAGACTCTCAGGTCTTTTTGAAGCTGTCAAGTTACTAATTCCAGATGATATTGAGATTGTCGATATTCCTGATGAAGAATCAGAAGAAGTTGAAGAAACTAAAGTAATGGAAGAATCCGAACCAGTAGTAGAAGAATCAGTGGAAGAAGAGTTCGAAATCGAAGAAACTGGGGAAGACCTTCCTGAGGTTCCTCGTCCACCATTGAAACTAAGTAAGGAAGATTGGCAAGTACTTGATGGTTGGATGAAAGAATACGTTCAGAATCTCTTTGAAGAACAGAAACAAGAGTTTTCTATAACTGATGAGTCATCTCCCCGAAGTGAAGAACCAGCAGAAGAACCCTCACTTTCTGAGGTCGAGATAGTCCCTATTTCAGATCCAACAATCGATGCATCTGCGGTCCTTGTGAAGCAGTTTGGCCCTGTGTCTAAAGGACTCCTTTCAAGGGCTACAACTAGAAAGATACTCTATAGCAGAGCATCACATGGATACCTCTTTACTTCTGAAGCAGATCATCGAGAAACAATCGCAGTGGATCGTCAGGATACTAAACCATTAGATGTCGTCAACTGGGTAGCAGCTGGCATCAGTTCAAGTGGATTAGAATTAGATCAGTTAATCCACGAAGATGGATTCACCTTCGTATGTTTCCGAAAAGAGGGAATTCGTGTAATCTTCTCTATTGGAAGCAGTGGACCATCAGTCAGCGCTCCAGTAGTTATTGTGGGAGTAGACCGCAGAGGTGTGGCAACTATAGCAGATAGAATACGCAACCACCTCCACAACCCTGACTAGGTCTGTACATCAGTCTAATGCTCAATGGTTGCTCTTATAAGGTCATGAACGAAGAGCGACTTGGTGCACACAATAATGAGCAAGAACGACGTTCGACCACCAGTTAATTTGAAGATTGCTTCAATGACCGATTTGGCAAGAATGCTGGTTTCATGGTCTCAGAGAGACCGACCTGCAAGCATGCTCTATTTCGAGCACAATGGTAAGCACATCTATGGTACATTGATTTCCAATCATGGATACTATGAGAATTATGGGTTGCCACTCTGGGTTCACACAGAAGGTGAAGGTCCTCCTGGAGGAAGTTTTCTATCCTATACTACACGTCCCAAGGAGAAAGTTGAATTCGTCGACTCAATTGCAGATGCCGGACCAATGGTACTTCATCTCCCTATCATCCGCTTAGCTGAGCCATTAGAAGTCCTCGACTTGTGAAGCTACTATTGTCTTCATTCAGCTAGTACAATTCTCTGGATGATGCCCGCATATAGCTAACAATAGCAAGTGATGCATAAATAATGAAGGCTAACCAGATTATTGATGTAATTAGAATCAGGTTTGTCTTGAAGAAGAGTTCTACGACCAAGAACAATCCGATGACGAAGATATTCGAAGCTCCTCCCATTGTTGAATCTCCTTCAACTTTTAAGCCCATCTTCACTAGGACCATTATGGCTACAATACTAAGCGATATCCAATTGATATAGCTTGTAAAGAGATTTGATAGGTCCAAAAATGGTATTACTCCAAGAGGGGTCGGGATTGGTGGAAGATACATTACCAAGAATACAGAGAATATGATAAATTCACCAAGTCTAATCCAAGCTGTTGGGGTCTTTGTGTATACCTCTCCGTAAAGCCCCTTATCATATTCCTTTGCTCCAAAGTAGATGAAGTAGACCGGAGCTCCAAAACTCAAAGCATTCACAAGACATTGAGCAAATCCATAAGCCACGTTCAACCAGAAATTCTCCCATGTATTCAAAATAGTCGTCCAGAGTTCAAAATATGTCGGGAGGAATTCTATCATTACCAAAGCAGGTAGTATACACAAACCGATTGCCACTACTACTCCTAGGATGGCCGCAGGTTTTCCGCCTCCTAACTTTCCTACTCCAACTCGGTAGAATACGTGACCAGCAACAACGAGGCCCTCGATGAATGCGATGATTGGGGTTGCCATTGGAAGAATGAAAACCATGAGTATGAATGTTGCGTTCGCGCCATAGAACACTCGCCAACGAAGTGGAACAGCAGTGATTGTTTCATCCATAATATGGACTGTATTAGCCAATCGATAACGCTGGTAGTAGATAGTCCCTATCCATGGTATTGAAAATACAGTTGGTGCTCCGATGTAATGAAATATGAAATTTAATTCTGGATCAACAAATGGCGTCATCTGGGGGATGAATAACATCAGTATGAAGAAATAGACTGGACCAACGATAGCTAAAGCCACAACTGCAACTCGAGAAAGTAACCAATCTGGACTCAAACTTTTCTCTCCATCTTTCACAATTCCTGAGACCGATATAAGTTTGCGCTGAGGGTAGTTCCAATCGTTCCTGACGAGAGTTTATTTGGAAGGACACCGTAGCAAGGGACAGTCGCTTGTCGATTTGAAACATCAATGAATGAGGAGAGCGTAGTATGTACAGACGGAAACTTACTGCATCCAGCTTCGTTAGGAAGAGTAAATTGATTATTGGCCTTGATCTTGTCGTTGATTTCAGTGGTAAAGATGCCACAGCTATAAGGAGTGAAAGGGACCGCCTTGAGCAAGAAACGCTCAAAATTATTTCACAGACTGCAAAACATGCAGTCGCGTTCAAGATTAATAGACATCTAATTCTTCCCCTTGGAATCGCTGAGGGGATTCCACGAATCCTAGATAAGATTCACGACGAAGGGCTCACTGCCATTATCGATTGCAAATTGAATGATATTGGAAACACAAACAAGACGATTGCCAAGTACTATTTTGATGCAGGATTCGATGCGATGATTGTCAATCCCCTAGTTGGAATGGATGGTGGTCTTGATAGTGTATTCGAAATGGCTACAAACAGAAAACGTGGAATCATCGTACTCTGCTATATGTCACACCCTGCGGCGAAAGATGGTTATGGTCTTACTATTGCTCCTGATGACAAAGCGAAGAAAGCTGAACCTCTCTATATTCGATTTGCACGACAGGCACGCCTTTGGGATGTTGATGGAGTAATTGTAGGTGCAACCCATCCAGAAAAAATCCAGGAGATTCGTGCTGTATTAGGTGATGAGATTCCAATACTCAGTCCTGGTGTAGGTGCTCAAGGTGCAAGTGCACGTATTGCTATTGATGCTGGCGCAAGCTATGTGATTGTCGCTCGATCAATAGTGGAAGCTCCTGATCCCTCAACAGCGGCAGCCGCATTTGCTGCAGAAATTCGTGGATGAAAATATGAAATTGTACACAATTTGGACGACCATTAATGTACATTGTAGCCCAGAAATGCGCTCTTTTGCAATGTCGTATCAGAAATGGTTAAAGGGCTATGAATTCAATTCATGTACAGAAGTGTGCATGCTTCTGATTAGTGTACATTCTTCGGAGTAGTTACTATTGGCAAATGAACGCGGCTATAGCTTTGCTACATGGACGTCTTTTATTGAGGAGTCTCAAATTCGAGCGTTACTCAAGTATAAAGTGGAATATTATTTTGCTGGTGGGAAACCAGGTATCATACCTACTGATATCTTTGCAGATATTATGACAGACCTTGCTCAGCAATATAAGAAAGATACCAAAATGGCACTTGACGATTTTAATTATGGCCCTACAGGAGGGCAATCTTGGTTCCTCAAGACTTTAGCGAAAAGGCTCTCTGATGTTCGAGATCTTCCAATTGATCCCGAGGAAGAATGGGACCACGTTTCAATTACTAATGGGTCTCAACAAGCATTGTATGCTCTGCTTGATACACTAATTGACCCTGGAGATGTGATTATCACACCGTCCCCTGCATACTTAGGTTTTCTTGTTCCTGCTGTCAAACTTGGAGCGAGAGTACTGACCGTAGACACAGATTCCGATGGTATCATTCCCGAGCAAGTAGAACGAGCTGTTCATCTTTCAAAGATAAAGTTCGGAAAGGTTCCCGATCTTCTTTATGTTGTACCTGATAGTGATAATCCAAAGGGTACTACATTACCGTGGGATAGACGTCAAGCACTCTTTGATATATGTGAAACACACGACATCCTACTGTTAGAGGATTCAGCATATGCTGAGATACAATTCAAGAAGAATCCTAAAGCAATCAAGACTTTGGACAAGGCAAATAATCGAGTTGCTTACTTGGGGACCAGTAGCAAGGAAGCGGCAGTCTTGAGAGTTGGATATTCTGTAATGCCTGACAACGTCCGTGACCAAGTTCTCAAGGATAAGGGCTACCTTGATCTATGTACATCAACTTTGCTTCAACGTATCTTGAATGAATACTATGACAAATACATTGACCAAGCCATGAAAGTCAGCGTTCCAGCATATCAAGAACGCTATGAGGCAATGGCTAAGGCAATGGACGAATTCTTCCCTGCAGGTGAAAGAACTGATCCTACAGGTGGTTTCTTCATCTGGTGGCAGAGTGATGATCCTAATTTCAACTCTAGCGAATTTATGGAGCGGGTAGCAATTCCTAATGATGTTCTTTACGTACCAGGTGGGCCATTCTATCCAATCACGGGCCACAGAATCAGTGAGGATGGTAATGATATCATTCCCAGTGTACCCGAACCCAATACCATGCGTCTAGGGTTCTCCTATGCAACAAAAGAAGTGATTGCTGAAGGCATAGAAAAACTAGGCAAGCTCCTAACAAAGGAATTAGGGTAAGTCAATTGAAACATCGGGATATATTCCCGATGTTCTTCTATACTACAAAATTGACAAACATCGTTGCTCCATTCTTCATTGGACCAACATATGCTCTCACGTAGGGCCCAAAGAGATCTCCAAAACCTGCGTTGATTGCCCACTCAATCCATGACCATGATGATTCCTGCCCCAATTTACCTTCTGCGAATTGACCAAAAGTCCAACTTAGATATCGCTCTAAATCAAACTTGTGATCAAGAAGAGTTGCAACATCTTTTCCTTTCTTGTCTTCAATCTCTGATTCTAGTTCATCATGCTCTTTGTTGAGTTTGGAGTGTGTTTCGAGAATTAGTGTACTTAGATTGGACAATGCGTCATTCATCTCATCAAAACGACCTTTCTTCCTAAATCTGGAAACCTTTCCACTAAGACTAAACATTTCTCCTCTATGAAGAACGGTATTTCCTTTCTCTTCTAACTCTCGTGCTAAACTCTCGTTCCAAGGTGTGTTGAAGTAGACTCTAGGATATCTAACAAATAGCGGGAACGGAATTGCCATTACCTCTGCTGCAGGAATGACTTGACTATAATATGCAGCTTCTCCAGGACCGCCAACATGTACAATCGTTGGGATGATAGTATCAATAGCCATCTGTCTTGAGTCGACCCTTAGGGAAAGGTTCTTTGCGACTTCTCCAAGATACGGGCTATCTGCAGATGTTTCAATCTCAATCGGTTCTGAGCAAGAGGGGCATTTCCCGGTGAGCAATACTGTATTCCCCTGCTCTGAATAATGAAGTTCTGTTCGGGCACTATTGCAATCTTTATTCGTACATTCATAATAGAATGGCACATAATCCTGGTCTCTTCTACCCATACCTGGATCGAATCCTGCATCAATGATCTCAGTGGTAATCTGGTCTCCTGTCTTCAGGAATAGTTCACGATTTTCTCGCGCTAGGAGAAATTCCAAACCTTCCGTTAGAAGTTCTCGAATCATTGGATGCGAGGCTGAAACAAGTGGGACTCCGAGATTTCCTTCTACATTGAATAATCTACCTAGAATTCGTTTTACCCATTCCCCAAATGTTGATGAATTGTTAAAGCTCCATCTTGTAATCGAAAGGGCGTGTTCGAGTCGCTCTTCAAATAGACTCCGAGTTGTTACTTCAAGTGGTTTGAACATAGGTCTGTAACTATTGCGTATCTCATCTTCTATCTGGGTATACCAGTCACTTTCTGGGAGTGGTAGTACATTAACTGGTGAATGTTCGAACCCTTGTGGAACTGGTATACTCACCAGTGTTCCTCCTTGACCAAATACGGGAATGCGGACATTGGTTAATTCTGATTGAACAACATCATAGTCTGCAACGCAAAAGAATGTTGAAAGATCAACATCCTTTTCAGCACATAATTCTGCGATTCGTTTCGCGGTTACTGGCTTGTTGAGTATGTATGCTGGTCCACCCAGAACCGCTGTTTGATGAGCTGATTCTACTGCTCCCTGTTTCAATGACCTAATTGACGTTTTCACGTCAGGAGTGAGACTACTGAGGTCTCTATTAGACGAAACCAAAGCTTTCTCAAGCAGGTTCATTTTCTCATCGATATGCCATAATGTCCCTTTATACTGGTCCCACAAGGCTAATGCTCGCTTAGCGATGTCATCAAGTATCAACGGGGGGAAATTGTATAATCGTCTAGCTAATTCCACATTCTCGCCTTTCCAGACGTAATCTTGTAAAATCGTGTTGACACTTGGAACCATGTAAGTGACCTCCAATTACTTTCCTACTACCTCTTCAAACACTTTCTCGTACATTGGAACTACTCTCTCTGCAGTGAATTTATCCTCGACCCTTGCAAGACCTGCTTCACCGAGTTTCTTTCTCTTGGTCTTATCTTCTAGAAGCTTGATCAATTCTTCTGCATATTCTTCTTTCTCATATCCTTTCGTCACAATGCCATCAATGCCAGGACGAACCAATTCTGGAATTCCCCCTGCTGGTGTAGTGATTACAGGTAATTTACATGACATTGCTTCTAGGAGAACCAGTGGCATTCCTTCTAAAGTTGAATTCATGGCAAAGACATCTGCTGAGCACATTATCTCCTGCATATTACTCTTAATTCCAAGTAGGTGGATGTTATTGCATAATTTCAATTCCTCAATTTTACGCTCAACTTCAATACGTGAAGGTCCATCTCCAGCAATCACAAGTCTTGTATTTGGATATGCATCCACAACAATTCTCATTGTTTCAACTAGTTCAACAACACGCTTTACTTGTCTGAAGTTCGAAGCATGGAGGACTATCTTATCATCTGGACAAATCTCGAAAGCCTCTTCTTCACCTCTTAATGACACGCAGCCACTTTCTACAACTAATCTGACACCTGTGACCTGTGAGAAAATTGTCGTGTCGATGAAGTTTGGGATAACGTGTATCTCTCTCTCAATTCCTAATTTCTCATGAGCTATCTTCATCAGAAACTCAGATACAGCTGTCACAGCATCTGCTTTCTCCACGGTATGCTTCACAACTGGTTTGTATGCTGGATCTTGTCCAAGGGTATGAACATCTGAACCATGTAAAGTGACGACATAAGGAATCTTGATGATTTCCCGAGCCATGTAAGCCGCCATAGCATGAGGAATAGCATAATGGGAATGAATCAAATCCAACTCGGATGCTTTTGCGACTTTGACCATCTTTGATGTTAATGCCATTGCATAAGGTGGGCCCACTGCCTTGAAGAGGGGATAATCGAACCGATCCACCAAATCCACGTGAACACCCTTCGTCTGTTGCCACATCATTGAGAATGGTCTCTGATAAGTGATGAAATGGATAATATGTCCCTTGTTAGCTAGGTGCTGGCCTAGCCGGGTAGCAAGATATCCACTGCCACCTACTGATGGATAGAGATTTACCCCAATACGCAATTATAGCACCTTCTGTAGGAGGTGGAATTATTCCCCTTTAAGGGGCATGGTTTGAACATCAAACCATGCCAAAACTTGATTAGTAACGGGATTCTCATGCAAATTATGGATTCCATTCTGGTTGTAGTTGCGCATCCTGATGATGAGAGCATAGGTGCTGGCGGTACTATACGAAAACATGTCGATTTGGGAATTCCTGTCGATGTACATTGTATGACTGGAAATGAAATTAGAAATAAAGAGATGAAGACCGCCTGTGGCATTCTTGGAGTTAGGAATCTCTTTCTCAGTGACCGCGATGACTTTGCAATAAACCCGAGTCTGAGAAATGAAGTTGTAGGAGCTATTCTCAAAGCTCGTCCTACAATTATAATCACTCATTCTTCGAGTGATTATAACTTCAATCATCAACAATGTGCAAAGATTGTTTTCGATGCAGTCGAGTGGGCGTCACATACAACAATCTTCGATGATGCTCACAGAGTACAACGAATCTATAATATGGAAATCAACACCATGATCTCCCGGCCCCATGTTTACGTTGACATTTCTGATACGTACAAATATGGTCTCGGTGCATTAAAGGAACACAAATCCCAGATTGAGAAGGCTGATTTCTTCTACGAGAAACTATACGACACAAGAACACGTCTTCGTGGAGCACAAGCAAAGTGTGAACGTGCAGAAGCATTTACAATAACACACCCTGAACATGCGGGGCCTTTCTACAGGGAAAACAATGTTGAACGACTGATTTAGGGCTACTCAGCACCATCTGCTTTTCGTCTTCTTGCTGCAAGCAGTTGCTTCAATTCGCCCATCATGCTCATGCCGCCGCCTGCTGCTGGTGGTGGTGCTACTGGTTTCTTTTCAAATCCTGCCATAGGTTCGCCTCCAGCTACGCCGGCTGCAGGAGATGCGGTTGCTCCTGGAGTAACTGTTCCACCACTAGCTATACGACTTGAAAGTGAGTTGATCTTAGAATCCAATCCATTGACTTCAGATTGGAGTCCATTCACTGTTGTTTGGAGTGTATCAATGGCCTCCATTAGTTTGGTTGTGATGATGCTAACGACTTCTCCTAGTTGACGGATCTTTTCGGAATTTGGATCTTGAAGAGCCCACTCAAACTCTGATTCAATTGCTTCTTCAAGTTCTTTTTTATCGTCGCCCATTTGTATAGCCTCTAGCTTGCGATAATTTTCTTAATTTCCGCTATAAACATTGTCTGCATTGAACTTAAGAAAAACGTTATGATGAGGTGATAGTTCTCTCAACAATAGTCTTTGCTTTTTCAAGTGTCCTATTAACTATCTCTTCAGTAGGTCCTTCACAGGTAATTCTGATAACAGGTTCAGTACCTGAGGGTCTCACAAGTACCCATCCTTCTCTCAGTGTCACACCAATACCATCTACTGTGATGACGTTTACCACGTTCTCTAGTCCCTTTGGAAGAGAGTCTGTAAGATTTTGCATCACAGTGGATTTTTTCTCATTAGGACATGTCAATTTAGCTTTCATCAATGGATAGCTTGGAATGTCCTCAATTAATTCTCCAAAGCTCTTACCTGTTTGAGCCATTTTCTCTAAAATTCTGCATGCTGCTAAAAATGGTTCAGGTGCCAAATGAAATTCAGGTAGAATAAACACTCCACATGCTTCTCCTCCCATCACAGCCTCAAATTCTTTCATTTTAATTGCTACTTGAATATCTCCAACAGGAGTGCGAATAGTTTCCCCTCCAGCATTGTTCACAATCTCATCCAGCACCAATGAACTATCCACAGTGGTCACAACGGTGCCTTTCTTTGTAGTGATGAGATAATCCTGCGCTAGAAATGCAATAGTTCTATCTCCTCGAATCACATCACCACGTTCGGTGACAAAGACCACACGGTCACTATCTCCATCATGCGCAATTCCTAGATCCGCTCCTGTTTCCTTGACCATCTGTATGAGATCTCCCAAACTCTCTTCATCCGGTTCAGATTTTCTCCCTGGAAAATGACCGTCTAGTTGTCCATTGATTGTAACTACTTTCTTGGTGATTTTCTGAATCAGATATGGCGTCAGTACACATGCAGCTCCATTTCCTGGATCTACAATGACAGTGAAATTCTTTGAACGAATCAGGTCCGCATCGCATTTTTCCAAGATGCCTGATATATGCTCATCAACTGCAGTTTCAATGGTCAGCTCTTTTCCAAGATGATCCCAAGAAGCCGCAGTGAATTTTTTTGATTCGTAAATCTCCTCTAATTTTCTCTCCTCATCTGATGTAAAGCCCATGCTACTCTTCGACCAGAATTTGATTCCTGTATATTCTGGAGGATTGTGAGAAGCAGTTACCATCAAACCCGTATTGTATCCTTTCTTCATTGTCACATAGGCTAAGGTGGGGGTGGGTACGATTCCCGCACGAACAACGCTGACTCCAGTCGACAGAATCCCTGCTGAGAGTGCATCTGCAACCATCAGACCAGTTGTTCTAGCATCTCTAGCAATGAGAACGGTACCTTCTCCAACTAATGTGCCCAGAGCCTTTCCGAGATTGAGAGCCATCTCAAGATTGAATTCCTTTCCATAGATCTTTCGTACACCAGTTGTTCCAAAGAGTTTGTGTGCCATCGGACTCACAGTTCTTTAGCTGTAGAAAGTAGAGAAAAATCTAACTAATCCACAACAAATAACCCAATATATCAATAATCTTCGAAAATTCTAGTGATGCTTTGACATGACGTTCTTTGAATACAATGGAACTAAGATTCACTATGTGGATACTGACAGGAGCATGGGTAAATCGAGAGGCCTACCCTTGTTCTTTGTTCATGGGGCTGGCTCCTACCATTTTACATGGGCACTGCAATTAGCGGAATTCTCTACGACCAATCGTTGCATTGCAATCGATCTATCTGGTCATGGAAAGTCGGATGTGATTAATGGTGAAGCGTCAATCAATCAGGGGTACGCCAAAGAAGTTGCAGCTCTGATTGACCATCTTGACTTGCAGGATTTCATTCTTATTGGTCATTCAATGGGTGGTGGGGTGGTCATGTCTTATGTGCTAAATTCTGAGTTCAGGTGTCCGAAAGCACTTGTTCTGGTTGATTCATCTCCGGTTCTCATTCTGCCTAAGGTTGTCCCTGGACTACTGGTCGAGGTCATGGAAGAAACACGCCGACGAGGTCATCCTGCTTTTGATGAATACGCAGAGAGGCATAATATGAAGCAATATGAAAACTCCATGAAGTACTTGGATGTAATTGCTATGCAGAGGGACCTTCGTGCCTGTAACAAGTTTGATATCACTGATCGAATCAAAGACATCACGATTCCAACCTTTGTGCTCGTGGGTGAAAATGATAATGTGATCACACCTGCAATAGTTAAGGAGTATATTGAGCAAATTCCCCATGCCGACCTTGCTGTGGTACGAGGCGCTGACCACATTCCCATGATAGAACAACCTGAAGAATTCAATCGATTGTTTCGTAAGTTTATAATCTGGGTTCAGGAAAACACATGATTCACGATTGTAAACTTCACTTGCATTTTTTCTCTGACATAGTAGCTTATTAGGCACTGTGCAGAGCTTGTGAATTATACTCACACGGTGACTACAATGCAACTTGATCAATTCTATCTCAGTCTTATCAATATGACCCTCATCGATGCCCTCGCCATCGCAGCTGGTGCTGGAATGCTTCTCAGTACCTGTATTGGAATCATGATAGCACGTCGAGAACGCGATGCATTCTCGTGGATGCTCGGTGGGACTGCAGCAATCATCGCTGGAACCATCTTTGGGTACATTGTCATGAACGCTGTTGGTTCTCTTGTTGCATGGTCTGGGTCACCAATTCAGAGTCTTGCTGGAGCTGACCTCACTGAGTGGGTCAACACAATAGCCACAACATTCGCGCCGTTTCAGATGCAGGCCGCGGGATTTGCTTTGATGGGAGCTCTCTTTGGTATTGGATTGGGATATGGGATTGGTTCTCGCCCTGATGATACATCCAAGCTTGGAAATCTCATCGCCACATTAGGTGTCATTGCCGTCGTGATGGGAGTGATGTTTATGCTTCTGCCTTCATTCATTGCATATACCTATGATGTCGCCTTCATGTACCTCATGTTATTGAATGGGCTCATCCTTGGATGCTATGGGCTTGGAGTTTTCGTGAATCGTTCTAGAATGAATTCTCCCTCAGAATTTGAGCCATCTACTGTAGAAGAGCTGATTGATTAGTTTCTAGTACTATCTCGCGAAACCTTATTAGTCCCGTACCCCTCTATCGCTCCTACGGCGCATCCATAGCGAACGCCATTTGACTGCTAGGGACTATGGTGAATACACACACAGACTCTTCATATATTGTCGTTGTAGTCAAATCATTAATCAATAGTAGTTACCAGAAAGAATTCAGATACAATGTTCACACGGAGGTCCATTAATTGAGTAGCCAGTACGATTTCCTGTTCAAAATTGTGGTGTTGGGAGAGGGAGCAGTTGGCAAGACGGCAATCGTTACACGCTTCTCCCATGGGTTCTTCCGCACGGATTACAAGACAACCATCGGCTCTCAGTTCGCTGTCAAGAACGTCGACATCACCAAACCCGACCAGTCCCATGTGACTGTGAAGCTTCAGATCTGGGATGTAGCTGGGCAATCTCGTTTTCAGATACTTCGCCCGATGTACTACAGGGGTTCATCAGGAGGAATACTGGTCTATGATGTGACCCGTCGTAGGACCTTCATTGTACTCGAAGAATGGCTTGAGGAGCTATACAAGGCATTAGGAAAGCATATTCCGTTGGTGCTAGTTGCAAATAAGACGGACCTGCCAGACAGAGTTGTCGAACCCTCGGAAGGTCGTGAGTTTGCGGATTCACACAATATGCCCTATCTTGAGAGTAGCGCAAAGACTGGAGAAGGAATTGTTGATATCTTCAGTGACTTGGCTGAAGTACTTGTAAAGTCCCGTGACAAGAAAGAGATCTAGACTATGTTTTGATATCCCGAATTCTCCATCCATTATGTATAAGTGCCAAATCATATCAGTGAGAACTACGTGATGTGAATCGTTCCTATGACCGACCTTGATGAATATTATCCTGTAAATACAATTCCCGCACTCTCATGGGCATTAGACTTGTACTTCAAGGCTGGTGGTAAGTTTAAGGAAGGTGGGGTGGTAGAGCTGATTCTTCCCGCTGGTACTCATAAAGTAATGTTGCAGAAGAAGGGCGACCACGATATCATTCTCTGGATGTCCAAGAAAAAAATCTTTGTCAGAGCCAGATGTGGATTTGACAAGGATTGCTCTTTCAATTCTGGAAGAATTAAAGCGTGGGATCGAGATGCTCTGAAGAAGCTTCCTTGGGATGAAACAAACTCTCGTGCATTCTTTGTTGCTTTGAGAAAATGGTTGGTGCGACTTAATTTTGATTTTGTGACACTTATTCGTGCATTGAATACAGCTTGTGATAGAAAAGTACAGATACCGTTAACCACAAAATGGGGTCGAGAATTCAAGAAATTTGATGACTACCGAAAGAATAAGTGGCCTGAGGATGTGACTACTGACGATAGAAACCGATTCTTAGAAGAAGTGCTTGTCCGTGTTTCATTCTGGGTTCAAACCGCAGTTCAGGTCGGTGCACTGAAGTGACCGTCATGGAGTATAAATCACAACTGCTTTAGAGTATGCTTACATGACATACTTGTAAGGTTGTGTTCAATTCATGCTGGTTGGTCTGATTATCAATCCCATCGCAGGTATGGGTGGTAGGGTTGGTCTCAAAGGCACTGACGGCGTAATCGATGAAGCAATAAAACGTGGAGCTACACCAATTGCCCCAGGAAGGGCTACGGAGTTCTTGCAGACTTTAGAATCGCTTCATATTGCACCATCTAGACTTGAGTTGGTTGTTTGTCCAAAACAGATGGGTGAAGATGTTACACGAGCCGCAGGATTTTCTTACAACGTTGTAGATGTAACTGTGACGGAGAAGACTAATTCTGACGATACTAAGAATTGTGTTCAATCTCTGTACAAGGCTGGAGTACGTCTTCTTGTCTTTGTTGGCGGAGATGGGACCGCTCGTGATATTCTGGATGCAATTACAGAGAATAATTTGGAAGACTTGGCGGTAATTGGAGTACCTTCAGGAGTCAAAATGTATAGTGGAATTTTCGTGGTCAATCCTCCTGATGCCGCAGAAGTTGTCCGTTTGGTGTTGGATGGTGGTGCTGGAGTCGCTGAATTTGAGATCATGGATGCTGATGAGGAGGCATTTCGAGAGGATCGATTCATCATCAAACTCTATGGATACATGAAAGGACCATCAGTTCCTGCAAGATTTCAAGGCGCAAAACAGGCAAGTCCTGAAACTATAAACGAGCACGAGGCTCAGGAAGCAATTGCCAAGTACATCATCGAACAAATGATTCCTGATGGAACGTACATTCTTGGACCTGGGACAACTGTAAAAACATTAACAGACCTGTTAGGTGTCAAGAAAACAACACTTGGCGTGGATGTCTATCAGCATGGAACGATGGTGCAGGATGTGAACGAAGCCCGCATCATCAAACTCGTGGAAGACTTCAGCAAGACGTGGATAGTCGTGTCTCCCATTGGACATCAGGGGATGCTATTCGGTAGAGGAAATCAGCAGATCAGTCCCGGAGTCATTGAACGTGTTGGAAGGGAACACATCTTCGTCATATCTACACCTTCTAAATTGAGAGGAATTGAGAGTGAAACTCTCAAGGTCGATACTGGCGATCCCTCCGTTGATGAGTTGTTGAGAGGTTATATACGAATCATTACTGATTACAATGAGATACGTTTAATGAAGATTGAATAGAGCTCTTCTATGGTAACTAATTTGTAATTGCGGTAGAATGTGAAGAAACAATGGTATCATTGAATATTTTATTCCAAGCCATAGAACACCCTGAACTAGTCTACAAAACATCCCGAGAGATTCAGAAAGCTGCTTATTTCTCGGTACTCGGATTCTTATTGACAGTGGCCGCAATACAAATTTCTTCAGGATTCGGATACTACCAATTTGTAGTCTTAGCAGGTTCCGCCGTGGTAATTGCATTGATTTCTTTGATCTTCTTAGCGCGTGGGTTCTTTTCTCTCATGGGTGCAGAAAGTAACAGAAGGCAGAACGGTGTTTTGTTCGCAAACTCAGTTTTAACGCAGCAATCGGACAAGGCAATTGCTAACTATCGGATGTATAACATTAGGGTCCTTCGTACCCACAATTCAGGACCGTACCCTCTATCCATAGTTCTCATCATAATGGCGATTTCTCTTATTGCTACCCAGATGCTCATCTACTCGAGTGGAGCTCTATTCACACCAGAAATGTCGATGTTGTTTGAAAGTACTAGTGGGCACCCTCTTAGTATCGTTACACTGGTTGCCGTTATTATCCTGGGAACTGGTGTTTTTGGATTGGGATTATTACTTTCTTCAAGTATCGGTATTAAACGATGGAATTCAAAGACAAATATCCAAATGCAGGCTGAGGCTGAGAAACTTGTCTCAACATATAGTAGAGGCGTCGAAATGACCTATGAGGAAGGAGTCAAGTTAGTTAAAGATGCAGAGAACGGTGACCCAGCAGCTGTCGAACAAACACGCATTATGACTGAAGGAATGAATAGAGAACTTGCTCGCTTCAAAAAAGTGAGATTTGTCTATATTCTTGCTATCACCATTGTATCAATCATTGATGTTGTTATTTACCTACTTCCATAAGAGATAGGCAAAATGCAGGTTATGTAATAACTTTCAACGTACCCAATTATTTAAATATCGAGATTATTCGATATTTAATCAGTATTGGAGGCACCAGTCATTACAAACGATAAAGAAGATCCAGCATTCCTTTTCTGTGTCTGTACAGGGAAATGCCCTGGTTTTGCTACAATGGATATATGGGATTTCATCAATCGCGTACGAATAGAACTCCCAGTCAAATACGGAGTGATTCATCCCCAACTTTGCGAAGAAGATGGGGACCGTTATCTTGAAAGTACACTCAACGCTGGTGAAAAGGTCATCAGTGCCGGGTGCGCTCCAGCTATGCAGTATAAGCTCTTCAAAGATGCTTTTGAAAAGGTTGGTCTCAATGTCCAGAATGATCTCATCCCACTTGATGTTCGTGACATGACAACAGATCAAGCTTTTGAAAAAGTCAGAACTGCCATGAAGGAGAACGGATACAATGTCGAATGAGGGTGGAATCGGAAGCACATTCATGAGCGTATCTCGTGAGAAAATCCCTTGGTGGCCAGAAGTAGATACTGACAAGTGTGATGGATGTGCTGGTGAATTCGATTGTCTAAAATTTTGCCCGCATAAAGTATACAGGACCGTAGAGGGTTCGCCACCACACATTGAGGTTGAAAATAAATTCAATTGTGTAGTGTTTTGCAGGGCATGTCAAAAGATGTGTACGAAAGATGCTCTATCATTTCCAGAAAAAT
>Ga0315536_1000375_pt1 | contig 22398 bp, 35 predicted proteins | sample SalMarSW160230MG_FD_203093 | JGI IMG/M metagenome (GOLD analysis project Ga0315536, IMG submission 203093) | Salt marsh sediment microbial communities from the Plum Island Ecosystem LTER, Massachusetts, United States - Salt Marsh Sediment SW1602-30 ...
TCCTACGCCGGCAAAAACCCCAGTACGCGGCGGATGGCCTCGTTCCTGGGCACGCCCTGGGCCTGGTACTGCTGGATGGCCTCCAACTCGGCCACAGTCACCTCCAGCACCCCCGGCTCTCCCGTGCGCTGGGGCACGAGCTTCACCCAAACGTTCAGGGGCGGGCTGAAGAAGTGAACCTGCATCACGTCCATGGCCCGCTGCACTTCGAAAGTGCCCACCTGGAACAAAGGCGGGTAACCTGGCCAGTTGACCTCCGTGACCGCCAGGTCAGTGGCGTTGATCACGACTTGACGCGCCGGCTGTTCTGGCTCTTCCGCTTCTTCTTGGGTGCCTTCTTCGATGCGGATCGACTCGGCGCCCGTTTCTTGGGCTGCGATTTCTTCCCAGCGGGCGGCTTCGGCGGATTCTTCGTCCGACTGCGCCCCTTGCCCGCTCGCTCCTCCTCCAGGGTCAGCATGAGCTTGGCCAGGCTGAAGAACCGGTTGACGCTGCACGTCACCGTGTACTTCTGGCCCTGGGGCCGGCTGCCGTCCTCCCGAAGTTGCTTCTTGGTCGGGCGCACCCCCGCTATCGCTTTCTGGACTGACCCCAGGGTCGGGTACTCCCGGCCCTGGTAGCGGTAGCTCTGTTTGCACACCGCCACCCGGTGCCGCTTGCCCGACTTGTACGGGTACTCTTTCTCGATCACGTACCCCTCCGGCAGCTTCCGCACCAGCGGGTTCTTGGCTCGCTCCCGCTTCCACCGGGTCAGGTTGTGCTCCGGGCTCCAAGTCCTGCTTTCGTCCGGTCCCTCGGCAGGGCTTGCATGGGACGCCTTTGCTGCTTTTGCCGGATCCACCGCAGGCGACGCAGATCCGGCCTTCGGAAAATTTCCGGGGGTCTCCTTGCTTTTGGCCTTGGACTTGCGGGTGCGGGGCGGGACTTTCTTCTTCGGCGTTGCCTCCGAGTCCGCCTTTTTGGTATTCTTGGACTTGGCTTTCGCCTCCGTCTTCGTCTTCGTGGGCTCGGCCTTCTTCTTCGTAGCGGCCTTCTTCTTGGGGGCCGCCTTTTTCTTGGATGCTGCCACCGTCGTCTCCTCCTCGGTCTCGGGTTCTGGTTCGGCCGGCGGGGCCTCCGGAACCCCCGAGGCCTCCCCCACTTCCGGAGGCTCGGGAACGAACTCCGGAGCTGCTACCGGCGGCGGGGTCGGCATATCCTGTTTGACCATCGGGGGTGGCATAGGCACGTCGCCTTGAGCGAGCGGCTGGGTCGGCTCAGGAGACGGGGGGACCACCGAGGCCGGATTCAGGGGAGCAGGTGGAACCTCCGGAACGGCCTCGGGAACGGCCTCGGGAACCGCCTCCGACTTGACCATCTTCTGCTGATAGTCGATGGCCAACAAGATCGCCTCGGCCTTCACCCCGGTCACCTCGGCCAGGGCGTGAACCGTGGCCTTGTCGCCCAGCTCCTGCTGGTGTTTTATTAGGGTCTCAGTGGCGAACTTAGCCAGGCACTCCTGCTTGGCCCCGCATAGCTCGTAGCAATTAGGCTCGGAAGGGATGCCCTCCCAAAAGATTCCAAAACACTCGGGCAGTGACATGTTACCTCCAATTTCTGGAGCTGGTCTCCACAAACTATAACGAGACCCAGCCGATTTTAGGACCTAGTTAGAGGCAATTTGCCCGAAAAAATCGGCGGCACTTGGCCCGGACCGCCTCCAGCCTGCGGCAGAAATGACGATAACAGCATGGCTTTCCCATGTCCTCCCACAGCCTCCGGATATTGCACCCCTGGACCACGTAGGCCACCAGGATCCGCGCCTCGCTGGGCGTCAGGTAGGCCTCCAATTTCTGGAGGACATCCCGCTGCTCCATGAGCTTCTCGAAGCTAGGGGCGTGCCGGCGCTCCTCCTCCAGCATGTCGTAGCGCATGAACTGGGGCTGCCACCCCAACTCGCGCTGGAAGTCCCTGAGCTGATTCCAAACCACCGCGTACCGCCACCGCTGGGCGATGTCCTTGCCGTGGTCGGGCACCTTGTCCATGGCCTCCCAGGCCTTCAGAGCCAAGAGTTGCTGGTAGTCGTCTTGGTCTCGTCCGGTCTGATCCATGGCGCGAGTCTGTGGGGCCACCCGCCTGGCGGCGTTCTCAACGAGTCGGTCTCTTGATTTCTGATACGTTCGCATGGTTCGTCCCCTTGTGAGCAAAAAGGGCCTGGGCGAGCTGGCGCATGACCGCCCCTGGAAGGTCCTCAATGCGGTTGATGATCACCCACTGTGGGTAGTATTTCTTCACGGATTTGTCTTTGATCCCAATGGCATATACTTCGATGCCAGCATTGATAACATCCTTCACCACTTCCTGCAAGTATTTCTCCTCGGTGTAACCATACCTGGCCCCGCTAGGACGCCCATCGCTCCCCACGATCAGCACCTTGCGCTTTTCCGGCCTGGATGCGAGGCGCTTGGCAGCCCACTTCACGCACTCCCCATCTCGATTCGCGTGCCCACCGTTGATGGCGCAAATGGCCCGGCCATCGGGCGAGCCCCAGGGCACGAAGATCATCCGCTTGTCGCGCCCTTCCAGCCTGGAGTAGATGGCCAGGTCCTCACCGCGCTTCCTGGCAGCTTCGATCCGACGGGCCGACTCGGGGCTATCCGCCTCGCCAGTGTTGAATCCCAGGACCTCGTGGGCGATGTCCGATCGCGTCAGGGCCTCGTGGAAAGCGATGGCCGCCAGACGGGCGATGTAAGACTTCGTGCCCGGTCTGGCCGTCTGCATGGAACCCGAGCAATCCCACAGCAGGCTGACCGCCGTGTCCCAGGTCTCGTGCTGCTCTCTCTGGCGATAGATCCGATCGTCGCGGCCGCCCATGTACCAGGTCGGAAAAACCCGCTTGTCGAATTTACGACCACGCCGGGCGCCCCCGACCCACCGGGCCTCGGCCTCGGCGGCCAAGGCCAGCTCCAGGGCGGTGGCCATGTTCCCCAGGTAGTCGTGAACCTCGTTCCGCAGGTTGCGATACTGGTCGGTCCAGACCATCCGCTGCTCGCCGGTGTACTCGGTCTCAGTGTCGAACTCCTCGCTGAAGACGATGTAGTGTTCCGGGTCCCCTGACTTAGCCTTACTGGGCGTGTCCGGCAGACATTCGTTGAAGAAACTTTCGGCGTCCAGCGGCTGGTCGAAATCCTCGGCATCGATCAGGTTCTGCATCTCCCGGGCTTGGGCCTGGGCCTCCTCCTGATCGCCATTGGCATTCTGGGGCTCGTCCTGGCCCGGCTCGTTCTCGGCCTCCTGGGGGCCTCCTGGAGACAGGGGCCCTGGCATGGGGGCCTGGTCCCCGTCCTCGCCGTCCTGGGGCCCCTCCTCGTCGTCTTGGCCCCCATTCTGGGAACCCGAGCCTCCGTTTTCGGACTGTTCGCCGTCCTGCCCCTGCTCCTCACCTTCCTGGTCCCCGCCTTCGCCCTGATCGCCCTTGGGCTCCGGCTGGGGCTGAGGAGGCGGTGGCTCGGCCAAATCCTTGATCTTGTCGAGCACCCGCTGGGCCAGATCGGCCGCCTGCTGGGTGGACTTGACGGTGAACCCATCGCGCAGCTCAGGGCCCAGCATCTTGAACATCTCCCCGATATTCGGGTCCCCCTCGAACTTGGAAGCCGGGTGAGCCCCGCGCCAGACCTCGTGCAGGGCGAACAGAGTCCTGAAAACCGGATCGGCCTCGTCCCACTTTTTGTAGTTCTCGACCGCGATGGCGTCGTTGAGCGCCTTGAGGTTCTGCCAAACCCCGACGAACTTGCTGCCATGCTCGCGCTCGATCCAGGAGTCTTCGATGGGGTTCCAGAAACGGAACAAGATGGGGTCAGCCTTGAGACGCTTGACCACCGCGTTGTCGGTGTAGATGGCGTGCCCGCACTCGTGGTCCAGAAAGCCGTCCATCACATGCTTGACGTGCTCCAGGTCATCGCCCACCAGGTTGGGCAACACGATGGTCATAGTGTCCAGGTCGATGTAGGCCATGTGCCCCTCGACCCGCACCGAGACGTTGTACTCCTTCGTGATGATCCGGGCGATGCGCTCGGCCGTGGACTCCAGACAGGCTTCCTGCGGACTCAACATAGCACGTCCTCCTCACTGTCCCACCGGGCCGACATCTTGGCCTGGAGGCGGTCAATCAGCTTGGCTTCCTCGCCCTTGGGCGCAGTGTCCAGGTGCATCTGCACGGAATCCACCACACAGCCGTTCGAGAACTCGCAGTCATCGCAGTCGCGGTCACCCAGGCGCCGGTACTTGCCATAGCAGTCTGGCTTCCATCTATCACTCGGCATCGCCCCAGGTCTCCTCGGTCTTCTTCCGCAACCTCTGGATGAAGGTCAACTCCGCATTTTCCTTCTTGGCTACGTGCTCCTCGTGCTCACGCTGTTTGGTCTCGCGCTGACACTGGCTGTTCTTGGCCAGTGGGCAGGCCGCACACACCCACCCGCCGGCCGGATACTTCCTCCAGCATGGGGGCGCGTGGCCCCTCTCGATCCCACTCCTAAAGGCGTAGATAAACCGCCGCTTGGTCTCTTCCCGGCACCGCCGATAGGGCTGGCATCGGCGGCAGGCGTCAACGCCGGGCTCCAGGGTCATGTCCCTGTTGAGCCCCTGGTAGTTCCCAAAGCAGGACGGATCCTGGCTCATCTAGTTCTCCCAGGGCCTCTCGCGCACCTTGCGCTTCAGACGATCCATGAAATCTTCTTCCTTAGCCTTGGCCTTGCGGCTGCGCGGGAGAACCTTCTTTGCGGTCACCTCCACGTAGCCCTTGTCCAGCTTCTCCGCGATCTTGGTCTCCACGTAAGCCCGGGCCTGCCCTTCAAAACAGAACCACTTTCTCAGCCCCTGGCCCTCGGTTCCGATACGCCCCCACCGGGTGATCACCTCAGTGCCATCACAGACGATCTCCCAAAACTTTTTGGATTTCCCCCCAATGAACTGAAAGCTCCGGACCTTCGCCTTGCGCGCATTCGAGGCCATCTCAGTCCTCCCAGTCCTGTTTGCGGACCTTGCTGCGCAGCCGGGCCATGAAGACCCCCTCTGGCTCCTCGGGCGCATCGAGCACCAGGGGCCCCTCGACCATCTTGGATGCCTGGGACTCCGATCCATCGGTGAGCCAACGGGGGTGGCACTCCTCACGGTAAGGGCACATCCGGCAATGCCCGGACGCCAGGAGACCCGGGTCCACTCCTACTTGGAAGCACTCGGGCACCATCGACAAAGCGCTCTTGTGTTTGATCTTGTCCAGGGTATCCACCGAAGGCGTGAACCCCTCGAACTTCTCGCGGGCCGCCTGGCGAATGTAGCTGACCAGCCGTCCGCCGTCGGGGAAGACGCCGCTTTTCTGGAACCTGTCCCCTCGCTGATACCACAGCCGGAAAACCGGGCCCCCGTCGCTGTCGGTGTCCTTGGTCACCACGGCCGCCCAGTCCGTCCCATCGAACTGGTAGCGCAACTCGCCCAGAATCGCATCCGCCTTCGGAAAGTAGATGCCCGTCACATCCACCCGACCGGCCCCAGCAGCCTCGGCCTCGAACCGGAGCTTGTCGAAGGTGGTCCGGGCATCCTCGCCCCGGTAGACGAATCCTGGCGGGGGCGGCCGCTTGGCCTTGGCTTTCTTCTTCTTCGCCATCACGCCGTCCCAAAGTACCGCTCGATCACTCCCAGCAGAACCTTGAAATCGTCCTGATTGAGCTTGTTCAGCACGGTCAGCTTGGCCGCCCGCACCGGATGGAACCGGGTCATGGCCCGGGCCCAGTGGATGCAACGCCGAGTAGAGAAGGTGCAGCTCAACCGGTCGTCCTGGAGGTTCTTGCGCGTATCGTTGGCGATCTTCACGATGGCCTTCACGAAATCCCCGTCCAAGGTCGGCACCTTGGCCCCGATGACCTGCGCCTCCAGGGCAGGCTCCATGTAGCCGACATTGATCAGCACCCCGAACCGGTCGAGGGTGGCCTCGTTCATCCGTTGCATGGTGCCCGAGTAGAGCAGGCGATTGCGACCAGCCACGCCCACGGTGTTGGCCGTGGCGAAAAAACGGAAGGCCGCGTGCCGCTGGATGACCGTGCCCTCGGTGTCGCTGAGCACCAGCTTGCCGTCGTCCTCCAGGAGCTGCTGGAGCAGAAACAGTACCGGCTGAAGCGCGGCATCGATCTCGTCGCACAGGAACCAGTAACCGTTCTGGACGGCCACGGCCAAGGGTCCAGGAACGAACTTCAGCACGTTGTTGCCCTGGGCGTCCCGCACGGTGTAGTCCCGGCCCTCCAGGACGCTAGTGTCCGACTCGCCGTTTAGGTTCACCCGGCGCAGGGGCCGATTTAATTGCGCCGCGAGCTGCTCGACCATGCTGGACTTGCCGGCGCCCGCGTCCCCGACCAGCATGCAGTTGGTTCCGGTCTCCAGGCAGTAGGCCACCTCCTGCACCAAATCCTTCCGGAAGGCGTAGTTGGGGTCGATCTGCGGGATGAACGGGTGCTCCAGCTCGTTCACACGATCCAGAAAAACCCCCGTCCCGGGGATCTCGTGCTTCACGACCTGCACAGGGTTACGGTTCGGTCCGGCCATTCTTTGTCCCCTTTCCAATGGCTACTTACCCATCTCCATGAGCTGGTCCAGCCAGTCCCACATCTCCTCGGGGCCCAGCCCGCCCAGGGCCTCCCGGAAAGCCAGGTACTCCTTGGCGTACATCCGGAACAACCCCTTGCGCCCCTTGGGCGTGGCCAGACAGGACTCCACGTTAGCAATCCGGTCTGACAGTTTCACCGCCACCGCGTCCGGCCCCGCCGCCCGGAGCTTCGCCCAGGCCGCCGGGTGCCTCTCCCGCCGGGTCAGCCCGGACGGCTCCGTCACTGCGTCCACCAGGGCGGCCACCTCGGAGCCGAACTCGGCCTCGATCTGGCCCAGCGGGATGTCGGTGTCCTCCACCACGTCATGCAGCCAAGCGGCCACCTGGAGGGTCTCCTCCAGGCCGAATCTCCGGGCCACTTCAGCGGCCGCCTTTGGGTGGCTCCAGAAAGGCTGGTCCCCGTAGATCTGACCCCGGTGGGCCCGGATGGCAAAGGCCATGGCTTTGGTCGTTGTTGCGGACATTAGACCCGCTCATTGACCAGACGAACTTCGAGATCGATGGCACCCACGAACCGCAGGGACTGGCAGAGCTTGGCCACCTTGGCCTCGGCCTGGCCGTAGTCGTCCGGGATACGGATCTCGGTCCCCTGCTCATCTGGCCCGAACTTGAACGTGATCACGTAGGTCATGGCGCCCTCACTTTCTGGAGTCTCCCTCCAAGCACCCTCTATATACGGGTTTTCACCGTATTTGTCAAGAACATAAAGGGCAAAAGTATCGAAAATTGTTTTCGATAGGCTTTTCAGGCAGTTATAGCGTGCTTTCGATCTCGTCCAGGAGCTTCGACAACAACCGCTTGAGGTCCTTGAAGATCCGCGTCCGCTTTTTCCCGGGGTCTATGAGCGGGAGCATCCGCATGGTCAGCTCTGCCGCGCCCATCGTGATCCAGGCGTTCCTGGGAATGCCCAGGTCGGAGCAAATCTCGTTCATGCGGGCCACCAGCACAGTGGGCAATTCCATCGTCGTCTTGACCCGAGGACCCAGGTTGGTCATCGGAGTTTCTATGCCGGGCATCGTCTCCTCCAGTGGCGCTCAGAGCATGGCCAGCCGCGACACTGACGAGGCCGGCACGGCCGTACTCCTGAACCGGTCCAGTTCGGGCCGGGTGTAGTCGCCAGGATCCCCGCGTGGAAGGAACACCAGGCGAACGTCAAACAAACCGGACAGCAGGCTGGCCGCCCGCATCATTTCCGGCCAGGCCCCCAGGGGCTCGCGCTCGGTCGGACCGTCCCACATGAGATCCAGGGCTCGGACCCCCGCCCGCCTGAGCTTGAGGGCTTGGGTTCGGCTGATCTTCTTCCCGAAGGTGGCCACCGAAGCCGGGCCGGCATGCACACAGTCAATGGGCCCCTCCACCACCGCCACCCTGGGAAATACCCTGGCGTGATCCAGGTTCAGGAGCACCTCGGTCGGGCCAGCCATCCCAGCCTGCCGGGGCGGGTTCAACGACTTCCTGAACTTCGGATCGCTGGACTCCCACATCGCTCTGGCCTGGTAGTACACCAGATTGCGCTCCTCCCAGACGGGGAATACCAGCCGGTTGGCGTAGACCCCTGTGGCACACCAGACCAGGCCGAACGTCGCCACGTCTTCAGGCAATATACCTCTTTGCCGTAGGTATGTCAAATCACCGTATTCAATGGGTAGCCAACCAGGAGGAGGGGGGATCGGTGGGGAAGTCTGAACATGCACCCCTGGATCCAGGTACAGCTCGTCCTGGATCTGTCGGGTGTCCACCGACAGGTGACCGGCCTGATCCGCGACAATGGCCACCGCCCGGTCCCGGGTGCATCCCTCCAGAAGCTGAATCAGATCCAGCAGACCCCCGGCACCCGCCACCGCCTGCTGACGGCCGTAGAAGTTGATCTTGTACTCCTGGCACCTCCAGCAATGCCAGGCCTTCTTGACCACGTTGACCACCAGCTTGTCATTGCCACAGTTGGGGCAGGTGATCACCAGCTCCTGAGCCTGAGCATTAGTCGGATGGAATTTCTGGAGGTAGGCCTCCAGATCGAAGGCGTCGATCATCTGGCTCACGGGGTCCTCCAGAAAGGCACGTACATGGGTGTCCCCTGCACGTACACCGCCAAAAACCCCGGCTCCCCGTGGACATCCCCCGTTATCAACGGTCGATCCTGTTTAGACTTCGAGCCCGCCCCTAACGTCCCGGGAAACGCCCCCGCTACGGGCCCAACCGCCATGATAGCAACAAGCGCCCTCAGAAAACCGCGTCGATTCATCTCATCGCTCATGACGGCCCCTTGAGTTGCCTGGGCGCCGCGCCGGCCACATAGCCCATGGGCACCGGCCCATGCACAGGCGCGGGAAGGACCGGCGCCGTGTCCCGGATCCCGGTGATGGTCATCGTGTGGAAGTCCGCGTAGACCTGGATCAGCTTGGCCGCCTCGTTGTCTCGGTAGGCCTCCGCGAAGATCCGCATCCGCTTCGCATCCCGCTCGATCTGGGTCTGGTTCAGGCTCCCCCAGTAGTCCGCGATCCTGAACTTGGCGTAGGCGTCCGCTGTGTTCTTGCTGGTCAGGATCTCTTCCTTCATTTCGATGTCGTGCTTCGGCCGCTGGGGCTGGGTAGCGGTCCAAACTGCGTAGCCCTTGTTGGCCAGGGTCTTCAGATCCCGGAAGGAAGCCGTCTGGTGCTCGGTCTCGCTCCCGGACGATCCACCTCGGCTCCGGAGCAGGTCGCCATAGTCCACAATGATCAGGTCCGGGACCCAGCCATAGAGCCGCTTCAGGTCCCGCATGTCCTCGAAGATATCCTGGACGGTGTAGTCCCACCGTTCGGTGAACCCACGCAGCACCAGTCGCTGCTGGTACATCCGGTATTCAAACTGGAGGGCCTCAACGCGCTCCCTGGACAGATTTCCCGCCTTGACCTCCGCGTAGCCCTCCTGGGCGAAAATCGTATCATACCTATTGCCCACCTGCTTGCGAGCCCCCTCGAAAACCAGGTGCAGAACGTAGCGCATCCCACGGCGCACCGCCTGGACCCCGTGGTTGGCCAGCATGGTCGTCTTGCCCCTTTTCCCGTGGGCCATCCAGACCCCCAACTCGCCCTTCGACAGGCCGCCGCCCAGGACGTGATCCAGCTCGTGGATGCCGGTGGCGATAGCCTCGGCCATAGGGTCCGCGCTCAGCCGCTCCGACTGGCGCTGGTTGAACGACTCGAAAAAGAACTCGCGGTCCGGCGCTTCCCAGTCGGTCCGGAGGATCTTCTCGGACGCCAGCATGGTGATCTCGTAGGCCTCGGCCACCGCCCCTCGGTTGAAGGCTGCCGTGGCTTCCTGGTGCCCCCGGACGTAGATGTTGCGCTTGATGAAGTCGATCACCTGGTCACGCAGCCAAGGCTCGGCGCTCAAGTCCGCCTGGCCGATCTGCTCGACGGTCACCCGGTAGAACTCCCGGACGCCCGGGTCGAGTTTGCTGGCCTCGGCCATGATCACTCGCAGGTTGGGGATCGCATCGTAGTGATCCCGGTAGATCACCATGACCTGGTAGCACCAGGCCAGCACTTCATTCTCGAAGTATCCAGGCTGAAGGTGAGGCATGGCGACGTTGGCAAAACTGGTGTCCTCAACCAGCAGACGAAGCAAGCTCCGCTGGAACTCCACCCCGAACGGGAAGACATCCAGCGGGATCGGCCGAGTGACGGGCTGCCGGTTAGGCACCGGCCCAACGACCGGCTGCCGATTCGGGACAGGCCTACTTACCATAGCGCTGGACCCTGCTCAGAGCTTGGGCTCGCGCTTGCTCGGAGGTGATCTCCCCACGGCGCAGGGCCAGCACATCGAAATCCACGGACCGAGCGAGCTGGTCCCTACAGACGGACGCCAGCGGACACCTGGAGCACACCGCGCTCCGAGGATGGTAGCCAAAGGTCGAGCGGAACATCTGGGCCACGCACTCCTCGGCTCGGCCCGCTCGGAGGTAAGCCGCCTTGTTCTCCTCGGCGGTGTGGCTCAGGTCCCGGTTCGGGTCGAAGGTGCCCAGGTCAGGCGCCCTCATGGACTTCTGCTCCATGATCCGCTGGCGATAGAGGGTGTAGTCCTGGAGGGCGTGATACCGAGGGATATGCTTCTGGGACAATAGGTGGGACTGTTCGAGCTTCGGACAGAAGAGCCAACGCCGCGACACGAACAGCGAGTATAGCCACTCCCTGGGGTTGAATCCCTGGTCGGAGCACCACTTCGCCATCCGCGAAAACAGTTTCAAGCGCTGCGGGGTGACCTTCAGGTCCCGTAAATGGGGCAGATCCTGCTTGAGCTTCTGTACGTGTGCCGTGAGTTGTCGGTAGTAGCAGTAGTCCTCGAAGAGCATCCGAGCCTGTTCCATGTTCGTCCCCTGGTCAGCATGATCCTCGGTCCTTGTAGTCCCGCAAATTGCCATCCAGGAAGAGGACCCGCCGGGCATGGCAATCCTCGGCGGTCGAGACCATCTGCCAGCCTTCGCAGTCTGGCGCTCCGCAGTCGCACGGCACCGCCCGCAGCCCCATGAAATGGAGCTGACGCGGGAACAGGCCGTTGTTGACCGCAAAGCGGGTCTCGAACTCTTCCTTGGTCACGGCATTCACCACCTACGCATCCCCCCGTCCATTGGCAGGGCGGATGCTCCTGAGCCCATGCTTCCAGTAGAGCACCTCGGCGCCGTTGTGCTCCAGGATCAAGGAGTAGGGCCCGAACCAGAGCAGCTTGCCGCTGCGGATGTCTCCGTCCAGGTCCTTGAGCTGCACGCTGGTTCCCACCAGCCGGGTAAAGAAAACCGCCTCGCGGTCGGGATTCTTCGGGCGCTTCGGACGCCTCACATCGGTTTTTGGTCGAGAGTCCATCTTGGGTCCAGTTCCAGTGCCTTGCTGATCAGCCAGCGGATCGCCCGGTCCACCTCTTCGATCTCCAGGGCCTCGCCCTTGAAGACCGGAACCTCCGCGTAATGGCCGCTACCCGGGTCCATCACCACCTCGGTACGCCCAGTCTCCTGCGCCATCCGGTGGTCTCTGTAGCATGCGATGACCTGCATGAGCACGTCAACCCCCTCCGGCCACCTTAGGGCGTCCACCAAGTCGATGGCGTTGAAGACCAACCAGTCGCGATTGGTCGCCTGGAGCCAGCGCTTCAGGTGATCCTTGTCCTTCATGCTCACCCGAGCGACGGCCTCGATCCTCTCCTCGGGGGTCATGTCCGGATTCAGGTCGATGACCATCACAAAATCCCCCAGCCCAGGCCACGACCGGAGGGCTCCGACTTCACCAGGCCCTTCTTGCGTAGCTTGGTCAGGATCTTGCCGGCCCAGGATTGCATCACCACTCTCCGCGAAGCAAGCGCCAACCCAACGCAAGAGCTTGTCTTCTCGTAGAGCGCCCGCCCGATCTCCAACGACGTGAACATACGACCTTCCTCCTTGAGGTAGGCCAACACCGCACGCTCCGACGGACCCACAGTCACTTTCTCGCCTGCCGGGTTCTCGATGACAGACCGACCCTTCTTGATCTCCATAAATCCCTCCAGAAAAAAATGGCCCTGGCCGGGGACGGTGGCCAGGGCTGCGCCATTGGGTCGCTGGTTTGGTCCCAGCAGACACGCCTGATAGTAGCACAATCAGGCCCGTCCTCCACTAGCTATAACGCTTTACGAGCATTTTTCGGACTTTCTGGATCACCCGTGCCGGTAGGCCAGCGCGTACTGCGAGGACACAAACCGGCGTCCCAGCTTGCGTTTCAGGGCTCGGAGCGCGTTCTGCCGGGACCTGGCCTGGGCGGATTCCTTCCGGGTCGCCTGGCCGGCCGCCTCCACGACCGTCCTAGAGGTGGCCTTCTCGATCACCGCGCAGATCACCCGCTCGGGGCCCGTTGGCCTGGGCCGGTGGAGCTGGTTCGGATTCGGATTTTTCTGGGCCATGTTCATCTCCCTGGTGGCAGGTGCTGAATCCAGCCCGGGAATTGCCGGGGGTCGTCCAGCACCGAGACCGAAAACGTCGGCTCCTCATAGTACACCTTGAGCCGCGCTTGGCTATGTTCGAGCAACCGCCGGTGGTGACGGTCTCCGAAGTCCACGATCACCGCGTTGGTCTTTCCCGGCTGGGCCGTGCAGGTGCGGTACATGTTCTGGGTGAGGGTCACCTCGGCCTTCTCGCCCTTGGCGTAGACCAGGGCATCGGCCGTGGGCAAGTCCACCCCCTCGCCCAGGATGCTGGTGCCAATCAGCACCTTCACCTCTTCGCTCCCCTCGAACGACTCCAGAATCTCGCCCTGGGTCTTTCGCACGGTATCGGTGCTCACGAACTCCACCGACTCGAACTGGGCGTTTTCTGGAGTGTGCGGGAGCAGGGCCAGCAGGATATCCCGCAGCATCCGGCCTTGACGCTTGGTCCCGACCAAAACCAACACCTTCCGACCCGTCCTCCAGAGCATGAGCGCCGCGTGCGCCGCGAGCTGCTGGCGGATGGCGTGCTCGTGAATGCCGTGCTTTCCGTGGCCGGTCTGGAACGTAGTGCCGACCCCCCGCACCTTCTTCCCCGGAACCGGCACGAAAACCACGTAGCTCGGGACCAGGTAGCCCCGCTGGAGCAACTCGGTGCTCGTGATCTTGAAGATGGTCGTGCTCAGGAGCGCATGCATGGCCAGTTCGTCCTCGCCGCTCCTGAAGAACGTCCCCGTCATGCCGTAGCGGTAGTAGCAGTGGTCCAGGTGCTCGAAGATAGCCTTGTAGGTGGGCGCGGCCGCGTGATGCCACTCGTCCACCACGACGCACTGCCGGGTCTTGTAGAACTCAGGGCTCAGCCTGGCGGCCGTCGCGGCCGTGCAGACCACCACCTTAGACCCACCGGCCGGAGCCTCGTTCTTGGCCCCCACCAGGTGGGTCGAGTAGTGCTGCCCAAAGAAGCCCTCCAGGACGCGTTGGGTCTGGGTAACAATCCGGTCGGTGGGCGCGATCCAGATTGTGTTGAGGTGGAGCTGGTGCTGGATCTCGCACATGGTCCTGGTCTTCCCGGACCTGGGCGGCATGTCCAGCACGCCTCGGCAATCCCGGATGGCCAGCCGGACGGCCTCCTCCTGGTAGTCCCGCAAGGGGATCTTCACGCCGGGCTCGGGCACGTCCGTGAGCGGCCGCTCGCGAGCGTCCATGATCTGGTGCTCGTAGCCGTGCTTCGTGCAGTGCCTCACGACGTGCGGGAGCAGGCCGGTCGGGAACCACGGCGGGATGGTCTTGGGCTGGTGCAACAACCGGATCCACCCATCCCACCCGGTCTCTCCGGGCAGCGCCACCCCGGCCTGGTTGGCCAGAGCGATGGGGCTCGGGTAGCACAGCTCCCGATCCAGAACGCCCAAGATGTACTGGTCCGCCCCCGTCATGCTGGTGCGGTTGTTCTCAACGGACAGGTAGATCACTCCAGGGCCTCGTCCAACATCACAGTGACACTGATCCAGTTCAGAGGGATCACCGGCCAGTACAGCCAGCCGCCCGTCTCAGTCTTGTCGGGCTTGGCCCGGCCCATGTCCTGGCCGTTCAATTCCAGGCCCCCGCAGTTCGGGCACCAGGCCATCCCCGGAAACTCAGCCCAGGGAAACCCCTCAGTCTGAGGCTGGTGATTGTCGCACGTCATTTTTCGGCCTCGCATGGTACTCGGGCACCGGCTCACCGCTCAAAATGTAGGTCTCCCAAGGGCCCGGCTCTTCGGTGGGGGTGGCCGCCTTCCGGATCTTCACCTCCTCCTCGGAACCCCCTACGATGGTGTAGTCCCCATAACTGTCGGTCACTCGGGCGTACTTCTCGCCGGCAGCCTGGGCATCGTGGGCGTGGACGGTCTTCAGCTCGTCGCCCAGCCATTCCTCGTGTTTGATCTCCCAAGCCGGCGGGCACCGGTGACTGTCAGGCCAGATCATGTACTCGCCACACGTCTTGCACCAGTCGCTCATTCCACCACCTCCAGCTTGATCCCGGGCGCATGACAGACCACTCGCCCATCGACGTGCTTCACCGTGATGCTGCTGTTCGGGCCGTACTCGACCACCAGGTCGTCCGTTGTCCCGCCCCACATGAGCAGCCAGTCCGAGATAGCCATCTCCACCCGAAAGCCCTGGTAGCCCACCGCATAGTTGATGGCCTCGACCATCTTCTTGGGCAGCATCATGCCGGTTTGCATCTGGGGCCCGATGTTCTTGATCACACAGCCCTGCTTGGGGTTGAACTTGATCGGGGCTGGCTCACCCTTGTCGATGGCCTCTCGAATGGGGCCCATCGTCTCCTCGTCCGGATGAAGAGGCAAGAGCTTCTGGTAGCACTCGTCGCAAACCACTGCCCGCTCGCCCTGGGGGATATCCCCGATGTTCCCGCGCATCTCCTCCAGGCGCTTCTCCTCAGTCCAGTCCGGATCGATGGTGAAGACCTTGCCGCACCGAGCGCAGGTTTTGGTCTCAGGCATCGCGATCATACTCGTAGCAAATTGGAGCAAGTCGTTTGTACGCCTTCGGTCCGTCGCCCTCTTCCAGTGCCTCCGTTGCGGAATCCACTACACCCCGCATCCACCTGCGCTCCTTCTCCAATTCCACGATCTTGTCGTGGACCGCCTTGACCGCCCCCTCCAGACTGGCCTTCCCCACAACCCCGGCCGCCTCCGACAAGACAGCTACTGCGCGATCCACTGCGCTATCTAGCGCTTTGACCCTTCGCTCCAGAATGGACTGGCCAACTTCATGGGCCTGGTGGGCTCGCTGTTCCTTCCGAAGATCGGCCTCCAGAATTTTGATCTGAGCCCGCATCTCGTCCTTCTCGCGCTGACAGTCTGGGGAGACGCAAACCATCTTGCCGCTGAGCATCGTCATGTCCCCAACCTTGTCTGGAGCCGATGCTGGCCCTTCCGAATGGGCCCGCGCACCAGTCGGTTCCACTCCTCGTCGGTGTAGTCCCACCGGTCGTACTGGCCAGGCTCCAGGATGGTGTCGTAGCCCAAGCCGTAGGTCTGCTCCATCATGTCCCAGAGCATCCCGTAGATGTAGGAATGGAAGAAGTCCGCCCGCACGGCCGCACAGATCCGGCACGTCCGGTAGGACTCCCAGAAGCCATCCCACTTGCCTTTGACCATCTCGTGCTCCTGGCCGACCAGGATCGGATTGCCGCACTCGCAGCACTTGTGCTCCTTGGCAGCCCGCACCGTGGTTTTCTGGACGAACTCGGACTCCTCCCCGTTCATGTCGATGCAGTGGTCGATCACCGCGCCACCTCCGTCACCCCGAAATGGGCCAACTCGTAGTCGCTGGAGACGATGGTGTGATTGAACTCTCGGCCGCGACCTACCGGCCTGACGACCAGCTTCTCGTCCCGCAGGTTGGCCGCTAGAAAGATCCCGACCGGGGTATCGACCACATCGAACTCGACCAGCACGCTTTCATCCGGTGCCTTGCGAGCCGCAGTCACGAAACCGATCACCTTGTCCAGATCCCCGCTCATGTCCGAGAACAGGAACTTGTCCCCAGCCTGCTCGACAATGGCGACCCGCACGTCGGTCGGATAGATCCGGCCAGTGGCCGTCTTCCCTGGTGGCAGCACACAGACGCAGATCCTCACAATGCCGCCTCCGTCAGCTCGCGGAACCGATCCAGAAAACGCATCTCGGCCACCACCGGGGGCCAGCTCTCGATCCGAGTCACATAAGGCGCTCCATGGTCGAGCCACTCGCCCTTGCTCTCGGCCATGATGTCGCGCTTCTCCGTGGCGATCATTCGGTTGTCGGCCTCGTGGATCTCCTCGGGCTCGTGGTCCAGGCCGAACTTCTCCCGGACCGCCCGCATAATCCCCACCTCGGCCAGACGGAACTGGACCATCTCGTCCTGGTGCTTCAAGGGGCGCGGCATGTCGCCCAGGTAAGCCTCGGCCGCGTCGTGGAGCAGGGCCCACAGCGCGTGCTCGGGCGCCACCTCGTGCGACATCAACACGCAGTGCTGGGCCACCGAGTAGAACTCCAGACAGTGCCCGTTGTAGCGGCACAGCATGGACAGCGCGTGGGCGATGTCCTCGATCCGGATGTGCTCGGGCTTTGGGTCCAAGGGCCAGAACTGCTCGCCGGTGTAGGTCTGAATCCATCCGTCCACGTCAATCTCCCTTCTTCATCGGGCTCATGTCTTCGCCTTCCCGCTCCCCTTGCACATGGGGCAGGCCTTCTCCTGATCCGGGGGCGTGATTCCCCCGCACAACACCAGCGGGTCCTTGCCGTTGCCCTTGCACAGGGGGCAGGTGGAATCCTTCCCGCTCAGCCGGTCGTAGACCTCCTGGGCCACGATCACAGTGTCCTTGGGCAGGTGGCGGTTCGGGATCATCTTCAGGCTGCCCACGGCCTCCAACGAGATACCAACGGACGGCATCCGGTTCTGGTCCGACTGGGCCTGCTTGATCCAGTTGGCCACGGCCGGCGGCACATGAAACTTGTCCCCCCGGATCTCTACCTCCTGGAGCCCCTTGGCATGCAGGAGCCCCTTGAGCGCATCCTCGGCGGCCATGGCCCTGTTCTCCAGGTCGGTAATCATCATGCTGACCTGGAGCCCCACCCGCTCGTCTTCGATGGGCAGGGGACCGTGATCGGGGTGGTTGACCTGGAAGACCTGGAACCGGCTGGGGTCAGCTATCTGCTCCAACTTCTGGAGCCGCTGAGCGGCTTGCTCCAGGATCTGGCGTCCCCTGGGACCAAGCCTGAACCCGTTGGTCTTGATCTGGTCCCATAGTGCGTCCAGCTCATAACTCATTGGCACCTCCACAGACTATAACGAGGCTGGGCCAGAAATAGGACTTGGAAAACGAAAAAATTTCATCCCCATCGAGGGGATGCTACACCCTTCGGGTGTAGCATGTTCTATCTCGTAGAGTACCCGACCGAAGGGAGGGTGTGATACCCGAGGGGGAACCCCCGAGGGTTTCACCCTCTATAACGAGCTGGAGTGCGAAACAGGACGTGAAAAACGCACCCCTCCAGAAAGAAAATGAAAAAAGTCGCAGATCCGGGGGCTTAGTCGAGTGATTTCAGAGTCTCCCGGGCGCCCAGAACTACCAGAAAAGTGAGAACTGCTGCCACCGTAGCCACGAAGACCGGATGTTCGTACCAGTGCCCCGCCTGGGCTTCTTCCAGCCTTTTCTGGAGTAGGGCCTTCTCGGCGTCCCAGGCCTCCCGGTCGTTCTCCCGGAGCTGACGTTCCAGATCCAGGTCCAAGCCCAGGGTTTTCTTCTGGAAATCTAGCTCCAGTTTGAGCTTCTCTTCACAGAAGTCAGCCTTGAGACCCAGATCGATGGCCAGGGGCGGGCTCAAGAGCTGCCCGGCGTAGGGAGCCGGCTCAGAGGCTTTCAGGGGGGTGGCGCAGCGGGAGGGCTGGTCTGGGTCGCAGATCGTCTCGGCGGCCTGTACAGGCCGCGCCTGGAACCACAGCAGGCTAATTACGGCTGCCAGCCCGCACCAGGAACTTCGCAAGCGCTTGAGGGTCATCCCCTAGCTCCTTGGCCTTGGCCGCCTGACGCTCGTCCAGCGCCTCGACCTGCTCGTGGTACTCGTCCAACAGCTTGGCCTTGGCTCGCTCGGTGCCCAGGCGAGTTTCCAGCTCTCGGGCCCGCCGGCCGGCTTCGATGGCGTCCAGCTCGGCCCGGGTCTGGGCGAGCGGCGTGCCCCGCCTGCGGAATAGTACCGCGCCCAGGATCACCGCCAGAAAAAAGAAGGGGATGTACCAGTATGACCGGACCCAATCCAATGCCTTACGCATGACTTCCTCCAGAAAACTAAAGGTGCGGCCCGTGCTGTAGAGGGACCGGCCGGATGCGTCCGTGCGGCCACGGTGCCAGCCTTTTTGCCGACCCGGGAGGGCCCTCACGCCTGGGCGAAGTTGCGCCCCCGCACCTATTCGAGTTAGGGCCCCTCCGGCTCCGGATGGTGTACGGCCGCCGATTTGCCGTAGCCGTTGCTCCAGCGTAGCTTGAGCCCCGAGGCGATCTTGGACCCGAACACGTAGCCGCACAGGACCACGAAGGTCTCGTAGAGCATGTCCGGCATCTCCAGTGCGCTGTTGGCCTGGACCTTCTTGGCCAGCCAGAACCAGACCATGATCATGAAGACGATCAGGAGCAAGACGCGGCCCAAGCTGACCGTCATCTTGCCCCCCTTCTCCTCCATGAACAGACCGCCGATGTACTTGAAGCACCAGGCCGCCACGACCGCATGGATTGCCTTGAGCCGATCCCAAAAGCTCTTCTTCTCACTTGCCATCGCCGCTCTCCTCTCCGGGCTTCTCGCCCGTTGGTTTGCTCGTCTCCCGATCCATCCAGCGCATGATGTCCTGGACGTACTTGTTCTGCTCGCCCTGGAGCTGGATGGCCCGTTTCTGGAGCTGGGCCAGCCGCTGGTTCAGCTCCTGGATGGCCTGCTGGACCTGACGGAACTCTGCGTTGCCGACCCGAAGCTGCTCGACCAGGTAGGCCGTGAACTCGTTGGAAGGCTCCTCCTTGCCAGACAACAGAGCGCCCAAGCGCTCTTTCATCTGGTCGTTGGTCACCACCTCCACCGGCTTGTCCGGATAGGCACCGACGGCCTCCTGAAATTCCTGTGGGGTCATCCCTTCGGATTTTCCGTTGCCATCGGTCTTCTCGGGCGGGGTCTTCCTGCCAGCCAGCTTCAACTTTTTTCCGGTCATGCCGCTCTCCTTATCAGGTGATCGAGTTCCAGTAGGGCACGTAAACTGCGGATGTTCCGATGTACCACTTGAACCATCCGGAGCTGGGGTTTCCCGCAGCCCCTGCAATCGTACCTCCCGCGCCGCCACCGCCATCGGTATAGCCGGAGAGGGTCAGAAATCCGGCTGTCCCCCCCGGATCTGCGGTCAGGAACTTCCCGCACTCGGCGAAAAGCTCTCCCCAGTAGTCCGTACTATCGCCCAGATCCAGGGCTCCGGCAGTCTGGGATTTCAAGATGCCGGGGGTCAGCAGCAGGGCATCCGCGCCGCCTACATAGAAGTCGATGGAGTCGGCGATGCCTAGTATGGCGATGTAGTTGTCGGTGTTGCCTGTTATGGTCATGCTTTGGGTGGCGGACGAGTAGGCCAGGCTGGCCGTCGTGGCCCCAAGGTAGATGGAGTCGGCGGCCGGGGCAGCGTCCACGCCGACGGAGATGCCCTTGCTGAAGATGCCCTCCCCCGCCGCCGGGTTCACGGCCCCGCCCACGTTGATCCCGCCGGCGACGAACACGTCTTCGCCCACCACTGCGTTACCCGATAGATGCAAATCGACCCATTCTCGACCAGTCCCGCCTAGATCCAAGGCCCCACTGGCCGGAAGGAGATCAACAGCAACTCCTTCGCTGGCTGCTGTGCCCAGGTACAGAGCTGTGATGTAACCGATCCCGAAGTAGTGGGTCCCATCCCCCAGGTTCACCGAATCGTCAATAGCCGGAAACAACGCGCCGCTCTGAAACACGAAGGTCGATCCAGAGGCCGTGAATCCCATCTGGTTCGTTGCTCGATTGAAAGCGATGTAGTCGTTGGTGTCGAAGTTAATAACGGGGTTGCCGGCAGACAAAGCGATCTCGAAATTCACATCTCCAATCTTGAGCGAGTCCTCCTCCGGGTCCGTGTCGAAGCCGACGTTCAATCCTCCGACCCCTTGATCGTACCACTCCCGCAATCCCCGGCCTCGGATGTCGGTGATCGACTGCCGCAGAGCCGCCAGCATCATCTGGAGGTCCGTGCAACCATAGGTGGCCCGGTCGGCATTGCGGTCGTTGGCCGCGCCCCCACCATCGCTCGACCACCCCGACTCGTAGCTGGCGTCCACCGCGCCCTCGAAGTAGAACTCACGCATGTCAGTGATGGCCATAGTGGCCTGGTCCACTTCCCCGATCTTGAGCCACTCGTCCCCGGGGTTCGTGGCCTCGACGCGCAGAGCCCAGGCCGCCGTCCATCGGGTGTTGGTCGCCTGGGCGTACTCGGAACCCGCACCCGAGGGATTCCAGAAAATCCTGGATTGGCTTTCTCCCTCGATGCGCTCGAAGCGAACGTAGATCCCGTAAGTGCCGGCCGAGTAGCTGTTCAGATCCACGGTCAGGCTCGCGTCGCCTTCGGTGGTCAGGACCCCGTACTTGACGCTTCCACCGATCCGGCTGCCCAGGATCGCCTTGCCCTTGTCCACTTGGAGTTGCTTGGCCGCCGGATTGGTCATGGCGAATCCGGACAGGACCCACTTGCGGGCGCGGGCTGGGTCACACATGAAGTTATCGATCATCTGTCGTTCGTGGGCCTGGACAGACTCGGAGATGAACTCGAAGTCAGCGATGTCCACTCGCTCGTTGGATTCGACTCGAAGGATGTCCATAGACATGGTTGCCTCCTAGAGGGCCTCGAACTCGGGGATTACTCCGGCCGCCGTCAGGTCGTCCATGTAGGCCTGCACCAACCCGAAAGGGTCGGCCAGGTAGAACGGCCAGTATTCGTAGGTCGGGCCTGCCCCTACTGTATTCTCTGCGTCTTCATCTGCCAAGAGCTGGGCGCTGTAGACGTCGGAGTAATGGATCTCCATGATCAGGCCATTGACCCACAGGCCTTGGCGCAGGGTCAGGGTGTCTCCTGCGAACGAACCCGCGTCCGACAGTTCCCAATCCAGCCCGGCCTCGGTCTGGAAGGCGGGGTCCAGCCGGTACTCCAGGTTTGGCTCTGGGGTGAAGGGCGGGGCGCCGCCCACCCGAGCGATGTTGGTCTTGGCGCCGGTGATGGGCGTGTCGTAGGTCGAGTAGTCAGTCCCGGTGCCCGCCTCGATCAGGGCGGTGATCGTGTAGCCACCGTCATTGCCCAGGGCAGAGCCACTGATCACGATGGTCTTGCCGATGTCGTCCGGGTAGGTGAAGGCCTCTTTGTCCTCGACTGTCACCATGTCCGGACCGGTGGAGACCACCGCCGCGTCCTCTCGGGTTGGGCCGGTCAGCTCGACTACCCCAGGGCTCACGTAAGAATCGATCAGCCAGGTGCCGTTGTTGATGCCGCTGGAGACCACGCCTCCAGAAATCCGAATCTGCTTGCCCACGTCTCCGGCGGCCAGCAGGCCGCTGGTGTCATCGAACTGGGTCGGATTGGCCGTAGCCACCGCGCCGGCCGACCCTCTGGCGACCCAGTAGTCCGTTGCTGTGTGGATCGTCAGCCCGACCTGTTTGACCCGCACTTCGATTCCGGCCACGCCGTTGGCGATTCCGAAGAACACCAGGGCTACAGCCCCGCCGGCCGGGAACGAGGTGTAAGCTACCCGGGTAACGAGAGCACCGTCCACCCACAATTCAACCCCGTTGGGGCCGCGACGAACAGACACCTCGTGATAGTCGTCCCGTGACACGTCGATGGTATCCCCCAACGGACCCGTGAACCCGTACAAAGCCACGGTAAAGGTAGACCCGCTCCCACTGTCGAGTAGCACCGCTGTGATCAATTTGGACTGATCCGTGACCGACACCGCGAAGGTGGGGGAACTACTGAGCGAGGCCCCGGTCGGGACAGTGACCAGCATGTTGATCTCGAACTCGCTGTCTGGCGTGATCCGGGCCCCGTCCGCCGCGACCATAGCGTAGTAGGCGTCATTCACGGTTGGCGACAAGAACTTGGTGTAGTAACCCACCACATTGATAACTGCCGCGCTCTCCGTCTCCGCGCCCGAGTAAGTCCACGGATAGATCGGGGCAGTCGCTCCTGGGTACGGATCCATATCGACGGCTGACGGGATCTCATCGCGAAAGTCGAACAGCTCGTCCA
>Ga0315536_1000376_pt1 | contig 22395 bp, 18 predicted proteins | sample SalMarSW160230MG_FD_203093 | JGI IMG/M metagenome (GOLD analysis project Ga0315536, IMG submission 203093) | Salt marsh sediment microbial communities from the Plum Island Ecosystem LTER, Massachusetts, United States - Salt Marsh Sediment SW1602-30 ...
TATTCTCTGGGCTGCGCTGACGCAGGCCAGAGAATATCTATATGAGAGAAGGAAGAACGCGGAAGAAGAGCGCCCCGCACAGAGGTGCGTCCGGTGGCACGTGCCATGCTTCGAGGTTTCCTGGAGACCCTTGTCCATAGCGGCGCTCTGGGAGGAAACCTCGAGCTTGGCAATGCACGGGAAGGTCGTTGGCCCGTGTGGCCACAGCTGGAGGTGCCTCGTTGCCTGCCCGGAGCGGGCCGCGAAGACACCTCGGAGGCGAGGTTCATTGCCCGCTTCGGGCAGGTGACGACGGGCGTCTGCAGAGCAGACGGCCGGGCGCCGGGTTCCCAGGGCAGGGTAGGTTCCCACGGCCCTTGGCGATCAGAGCATCTGTTTCACGGTTGCGTGAGGCGGCTCGAGCGGCCTCCGGCGGTCGCCGCGATGACGGCGAACCCCTCTTGTGGCTTCGCGACCGCCGGAGCCGCAGAGAAGATACCCCAGGCGTCCAACGTAGGAAGCGCCGGCGTGTCGCAGGCCTGATGAGCCGCCAGCTACGACGCCTGTCGCTGGCCACCTGACGCTGCCTGGTCGGTGGCTAGCGCCGCCGACAGGCGTTTCTTCGATACTCCCTGCCGGGCACCGGAGGAGGCTTCGCGCAGGGCAGGAGCGAGCAGTTGCGCCCGGGCCTGTATGATGGAGGGGCAGAGAACTCTCGGAGAGACCATACTCGTAGACGCGGTGGCCTGGGGGAGGGTTCACCATGACTCCAGAGGAGCCCGGGAAGAAGGAGCCGCGCCGGTCCATCACCAAGCGCCGGAGAGAGGTGCCGGCCGTTGTGGACCTCATGAACCTGTGTATGACCGTCACAGAGGACGGCAGGATCGACGATCAGGAGGTAGCCGAGCTCTCGGCCTGGCTGCAAGAGAACGAGGATCTGGAGCTCCCAGCGAAGGACTACCTGCGGCGTACCGTCGAGAAGATCATCGCTGACGGGAGGGTAGATCCGGACGAGCGCCGGGAGCTCTTCCTCGCGATCGAGAAGGTCCTGCCCCCTGAGCTCCAGGGCATCGCCCACGCGAGCCGGCGCCAGGTCGAGGAGAAAGAGAAGGGAAGGGCCGGAACCGGGAGGGAAGAGGAGCGAGCACGAGCCCTCGAAAAGAGAGAAGGAAACCGCCGTGTTGACCACTGGGACTTCATGGTGGCCGGCGTTCGATACGAGGGACGGCCGGCGGTGATATCCAGATACGCCCGCCCGGGCGTCGAGGTGAGGCTCATCCGCGACCAGGAGAACGCCTTCAGCGGCAACGCCGTGAGGATCCGGATAGGGGACGACCAGGAGATCGGAATGGTGCCGGAAGAGGACGCGCGGACCCTGGCACCCTATCTCGACCGGGTGCACCCGTACTCCGCCTCAATCAAGAAGGTGCTGTCGGGCGGGCGAACTCCCATTCCGGTGGTAGTGGTCGACGTCTACCGGCATGACGCATCGGTACCGGGCGCGTCACGAGCCGCAGTGGTTGCCCGCTTCGCGGCTGCGCCGCGAAGCGATAGGGCACGCGTGTCGAAGGTGAGCCGGCACCCGGGGCAAAAGGGCAAGACCGCTCTCAAACCCTGGGCCATTGGGTTTGCCATCATCGCTGCACTGCTCCTCCTGCTGCTCCTGTTGCCGTAGCGCCCCCGTCGCCGGTTGTCAGGTCCGGCGTTCCGGGTCCAGCTGAACGGCCAGGCGTCTACGCCCTTCTTGCGGCGCAGACTCCTGCGCACGGGTTACAATCGCGCCGCGCGCATGATCGAGATGGGACAGGAGGACAGCATTGTCGGGCCCGCGGACGGCGTCTGGCCGCGGGAAGTGCTCGTCAGGAAGAAGATGGATGGCACGATCAGGCGGTTGGCTGAATGAGGCGAAGCGCGGGCGCCGCAGGAATGCATGCGAGTGAGGGGCCATGACACCATTCTTGAGCGATCAGGAACGAACGCAGCTGGACCAACGCATCGCCGATGCGGAGAAGCGGACCGGAGCCCAGGTCGTGCTCGCGGTCATCGGGCGCAGCGACAACTTTGCCGAGCTGCCCTGGAAGGCCTTTGCCCTGGGAGCCGCTTTCGCGGGCCCGGCAGCGGCCTTGGTCGCTCTGCTCCGCCCGGTCTGGACGCAGGGCCTTGCCACCTTGCTCGTTGTCGTTGCGACGCTGGGGGCGGGCGCGCTCTGTGCGCTTGTCTGCATCGCCCGGCCGTCGTTCGCCCGCTTCTTTCTCGACCCGCACCGAGCCGAGGTGGAGGTGCGCCAGTATGCACAGTCCCTCTTTCTCGAGCGTGAGCTCTTCGCTACTCGCAGCCGGACGGGCGTGTTGCTGCTCGTCAGCATGTTCGAGCGGCAGGTCGTCCTGCTGCCGGACAGGGGCCTGGAAAAACGCCTGAGCAGGGACGCGTCGCAGGCGATCGTCGGGCGAATGAAATCGGCCCTTGCCGCAGGCCAGGTGGTCCGCGCTCTGGGGGACGGGCTGGCCGGACTCGAGGATGCGCTGGGCACAGCAGCGGCCGGCGCCCCCCGAGAGGATGAGCTCCCGGACACGATTGTCGAGGAGGAAGGCTCATGAGAACGGCCCTGCGCTCAGCCGTTGCAGCATGCATGCTCCTGGTTGCGGCTCAGGCCGTGGGCACGGACATTCCCTACCTCACGGGCCGCGTGAACGACAACGCGGAGATCCTGAGCGAGGCGACGCGCCGTTCACTGACCGAACGCCTCAAGGCCCATGAAGAGAAGACGACGAACCAGATCGTGGTGCTCACCGTGCCATCGCTCGAAGGCGAGAGCATCGAGGGATACGCGGAAGCCGTCTTCAAGGCGTGGAAGCTCGGCCAAAAGGGCAAGGACAACGGCATTCTCGTGATCGTCGCGCCGAACGACCGGCGCATGCGCATCGAGGTGGGCTATGGTCTCGAGGGCACGCTTCCCGATGCCATTACCGGCAGGATCATTCGCAACGTGATGACGCCGCGGTTCAAGACTGGCGATTTCAACGACGGCATCGACGCGGGCGTCAACGCCATCCTGGCCGTGCTGGAAACCGGCAAAGTGCCCGATTCCGTAGGCAGCGCGGGCGAGGGGGAAAGAAGCTCACCGGTGTCCCACATCCAGGGGCCCGACCTGTCGATCATGGAGAGGATCCTCTTCGGAGCGTTCATCTTCGGCATCATCGGCCTGTTCACGGTGATTGGCGTGTTGACGCCCGGCGTGGGATGGTTCCTCTACTTCTTCCTCATTCCTTTTTGGGCCATGTTCCCCATCATCGTTGTCGGCACCTCGGGCGCGTTCTATCTGCTCGTAACGTATCTGGTCATGTTCCCCGTGGCCAAGCTGATGCTGAGGAGATCCGGTTGGTACAAGAAGGCGGCAAAGGGCCTTCGCACCAAAGGCAACGCCTCCATCGGCGGGTTCTCGATCTCGTCGGGCAGTTCCGGAGGATCGTGGAGCTCCGGAGGTTCAAGCTCCAGTTTTTCCGGCGGGGGCGGGTCCTCGGGCGGCGGGGGAGCTTCGGGAAGTTGGTAGGCGCGATGGTCTGCCCGCGTCCCGTTATAGAATTCGTATCGGGCAGAGGGGGCGGAACGATGTACTTCAAGAGCCTGGCCGCCTTGGCGCTGTCCGCGCTCGTCGCCGGATGCGCCTCAACGACCATGACCTCGGTGCTGAACAGACAAGTGCGGCACCGGACCTTCAGAAAGGTCATGGTGAGCGTGAGGTTCGCGTCGATCGAGCAGGAGCAGCCGGCGGAGGCGAGGATGTGCCAGCGCCTGCTGACTCGGCTCGCAGCCACACATCCGGGCTTCGAGTGCGTGCAGTCGCTGAGCGTCTTTTTTCCGGGCAACGACTACACCGACGAACAGGTCTCGCGGATGCTCGCGGATGCCGGGATCGACGGCGTCCTGATCATCGAACCGGTTGCCTCCGGGACGAGGGAGGTGAACCTGCCGATCATCACGTCGGTGTACGCGGGCCACAACACCATTGCTGCCGCCGCCATCGGCGGGCCGTCGCTGCACCCGTGGAAGAAGTACGCGGTCAGCCTGCTCGCGGAGCCGGGCGACACCGTCGTCTGGTACGCGAACGGCACCACCACCGGAAGCCAGCTGGCGGCCTGGCCCGAGTACATCCGCAGCATCACCGGCAGGACCATGCAGAAGCTGCTGGAAGACAAGGTGTTTCAGTAGTAGAAGGGCCCACCAGCTAACCCAACATCAGGGCTCCCACTGCAACATCTACGATGCCCACCGCCCGCCCAGATCCTTCTTCGCTCGCTTCGCTTGCTCATCAGGATGACACGGGGGGAGGGCTCGTCTGAATGAGACCTTGCAGGGCACGTTCAGTGAACCAGGCAGACTTGGATCCTCATCCGAGCCCGGTGACAACGTGCAAGACATAGGCCGCGCTGCCGAGGGCCTGGAGCCCGAGGGCGATCCTCAGGCTCCACGAGCGCTGTGCCGCCAGCGCCAGCACGGCGGCGACCACGAACAGGTCGAGGAAGACCCGGCAGTAGCCGACGTAGTAGCCCAGGATCTTGGGGCCGGCGCACACCAGGAGGCCGCACAGGACGACGGCGGCGCCCGCGAGGTGCGGCGCCTCACGCAGCCGCGACGCCCCGGCCCACAGGGCGCCGGCCGCCGCCAGCAGCAGCGAGATGAACATCAGCGCCTCGAAGCTGCCTTTGGCGCTCGTGCAGGCGGCGGGGAGGCTGGCGAGCTTTCGCGCCAGGCCGGCGAAGGGCCACGTGAAGTTCCCCTCGAGCCCGAGGCCGCCGGCGGGTACTCGAACGAGCACCCACACGTTCCAGGCCAGCGCGGGCGCCGCCGCGGTGGTGGTCGCCAGCGCCGCGCGGCGTCCGGACCGGCGGGCGGCAGCGAAGACGAAGGCCGGGATCAGCAGCAGCGAGGTCTCACGCGCGAGGGCGGCGAGCGCCAGGCCGGCCCACGTTCGTCGCCCCTGACCGATCTCGTAGCCGAGGAGCGCCTGGGCGAGCAGGAAGGCGCTCAGAAGACCCGCCGTTCCGAGAAGCAGACAGATCCAGGCGCCAACCAGAGCCAGCGCCAGCAGCTCCCCGGGGCCCCGGCACCGCCGCAGTAGGGCGAGCTCGCCCAGGGTTAGGGCGAGACCGGCGAACGAGGCCAGCAGGACCGCCAGCAGCGCCCACGGGACGAAGCACGGGCGCCCGCTCCCCAGCGCCCACCCGAGGAGCGGAAAGAGGATGCGCCGGTAGCGGTACCGCGGTGCGTCCAAAGCCAGCGTTGTTCCCGGATCGGACAGCAGGGGGTCGAGGGCGATCGCCAGGTAGAACTGGCCGTCGTACCCGAGCTCGCCCGGGAACCTGACGACGTCGTCGGGGTTCAGCCGTGGGGACAGCGGCAACCGGTCGCCGATGCGGAACGCGGCCGTCGGATTGAAGTCATGCCGACCGAGGCAAGCCAGGGTCACCAGGCCGATGAGTGCGGTAACTGCGCAGGCACGGGCAATCCGTCGCCCCCGACCGGCGCCGGCGCTCATGACATGCTCGTCGTTGCTGTACTGCTTGAGGCCATCCTGCCTCGAGGGTATCGCAACTCCAACGGCCGAGGCCCGGGCGGAGCGCTACTTGCTGAGCGAGCTGAGTCCGCCGCGAATGTCGAGCAGGCGGCCGATGCCCTTGAAGTCGATGGAGATGCGGTAGTCGCGTGACGGGTAGGTGCCGAAGCGCAGGTCGCGGTACTCGAGGTCGAGCCCCCAGCAGCTGCCCTGGTACCGCATCACCATTCGCTGCTGCTGGAACTTGTTCTGCTCGATGTCGTAGGCGACCTCGAGGTTGGTCTGGAAGCGGTGGTTGCGGGTTCCCAGGCGGAGTGCGGCCCGCACCTGCGAGCTGGTCGTCGTCCCTGTCTCGGGGACGAATCCCTGGTACCAGGTGAGGTTGACCCCGGTCGCCCCGCTGTACGCCGAGGCGGACAGCGAGGTGGTGCGAAGGTGCCGGAACATCGTGTCGTACTCGACGCGGGCGTCCAGGGTGTAGCCGGGCTTGGGCGTCAGGCGCAGGGCCATCCCCAGCGGCCCGCGCCGCGAGGTCAGAGTACCGTTGGACGAGCGGTTCAAGGGATCGGAGAACGAGTAGTCCTGATAGACGTCGAAGGAGGCCAGCTCCTGGGCCGACGAGGCCTTGCGGGTGCGCCCGAACAGCCGGTTGCCGAGAGTCAGGCGCATGCGGTTGGTCACCAGTGTCGAGTCGACCTCGTCGAAGCGCGGGATCAGCGAGGCGTTGCCGATGTCGGAAACGTAGCTGTACTCGACCCGCGGCTCGATGAGGTGCTTGAGCTTGGAGAACGGGCCGTGAGCCGGCTCGAAGATCCTGCTGAACGACGGGCCGACGAGGTCGAGGCCGGCCTCGACGTACGAGCGGTCGATCCCCTTGTTTTCGAACCCGAGCCCGTCGGAGCTCTTGCGGGCGGTGTAGTAGGTGCCGCGGCCGCCGACTCGCGGCGTCACGGTCAGCCAGGCCGGTCCCGGCAGGGTGTAGGAGAGCTGGGGAAAGAAGTCGGCCCGCCCGTACGTCGAAGTGAGGTTGCCGCCGCGATCGACGTTGAAGACGTTCGCCGACGAGATCAATGACCAGTACAGGGAGGAGCTCCCGACCCGGGTCGGGCGCACCCGCAGCTCGACCTCGGGCAGCTGGTTGAGGACCACGTTGGTGCCGGTGAGGAAGGTCTTGCGGTGGTCGGCACGGATGTTGAGCGCGTACGGGCCCCACGACCGCGTCAGGTACAGGTATGAGTACAGCGAGCGCTGGGTGTTGATGTCGAAGTTGCGCTCGTACTCCTGGAAGAAGTCGAGGTCGGACAGATCGTGGACCTCGGCAAGCATGCGGAAGCCGTGGAAGTCATCCTGTTGATGCTTGCCGTCGACCTTCCACTCCCAGCCGCCGGTGTCCTGGTTGCGGATCGTGTAGAAGGTGACCTCGCCGTACGCCTTCTCCTTCGGCGCCCAGCGCAGCTGGTCGCCAAGTCCGAGAGTGCCCTTGGAGTAGGCGTCCAGGAAGAGGGTTGTGTCCCAGCTGCGCGCGGCGGCGATGTAGAGGGCATTGCCGATGTAGGTTCCGCGCCGGGACGAGAAGCCGAAGGTCGGGACGAGCAGACCCGTGGCCCGCTCGGTCTTGACCGGCCACAACAGGTACGGCAGGTAGAACACCGGCACGCCCTTGGCCTCGACGCTGACGCCGTGGAAGCTGCCGTACCCCTCCTCCTCGATGGTTGCGCGGCGGATCCTGAACCGCCACGGGGGCCTCGGCTCGGGCGCGCAGGAGGTGAAGGTCGCGTTCTTCATCTTGTAATGGGTCTCGTCAACCTTATCGACCTCCTTGCCGGTGAAGTAGTACGAGGGCGCGACCTGACCCGTGGCGTCGAAGAAGGTGCCAGTCTTGGTGCGCAGGTTGAAGCGCACGTGGTCGGCGGTCATCCTCCTCGGTCCCTGGTCGAGGATCACGCTGCCATGAGCGTCGAGCTCCATCGACTCGGTGTCCAGGACCATCTCGTCGCAGGTGATCTTGACGTCCTGGTAGAGGATCTGGACGTGACCCGTCCCCTTCCAAAAGGTGTCCTTGACCCACTCCTGACGGTCCGCCCGCAACGTCACCGAGCCCTTGACATCGCTCTTGACATCGCTCTTGACATCGGCCTTGACATCGGCCGCGCCGACAGGGGCAACGATCAGCAGGCATGCGAGCACGAACCAGGTCAAGGAACGTGTCACGGTTTGTCGCTAGCTCAGCCGCTCGACGACCATGGCAACCGCCTCGCCGCCGCCGTTGCAGATGGCGAGGCAGCCGAGGCGCTTGTCACGGATCTCGAGCGCGTTCAGCAGGGTAGTCAGGATACGTGCCCCCGAGCAGCCGATGGGGTGCCCGAGCGCCACTGCGCCGCCGTGGACGTTGACCTTGTCCGGCGATAGATCGAGCTCGCGCATCGCCGCCATCACGACCACCGCGAACGCCTCGTTGATCTCGAACAAATCGATGTCGGCAACCGCCACGCCGGCCCTCTTCACCGCCGCGCGGATCGCGCCGACGGGCGCCGTGGTGAACCACTCGGGCTCCTGGGAGTGGGTGGCGTGGGCGAGGATGCGCGCCCTGGGTGTCGCTCCCAACTCGCGCGCCTTGGAGGCTGCGGCAACCACGACCGCGGCCGCGCCGTCGTTGATCTTGGACGAGTTGGCGGCGGTCACGGTGCCCTCGGGATCAAAGGCGGGCCGCAGCTTCCCCATCTTCGCGAGGTCGGCCCGGAACGGCTCCTCGTCGCGGTCGACGAGTGTCACCGCGCCCTTGCGCCCGGGAACCTCGACGGGGACGATCTCGGCCGCGAAGGTCCCGTCCTCGGCGGCGGCCTGCGCCCGCTCGTAGGACCGCCGCGAGAACTCGTCCTGCTCTTCGCGGCTGAAGGCGTAGTGGCGCGCGCAGGTCTCCGCGCAGTTGCCCATGTGCTTGTCGCCGTAAGGATCCCAGAGGCCGTCGAAGACCGCGTGGTCGATGAGCTCGCCGTTGCCCAGCCGGTAGCCGGTCCGCGCCTTCGGGAGCAGGTAGGGCGCCAGCGACATGTTCTCCATGCCGCCGGCCACCGCTGCGCCGTAGTCATGACAGCGGATGTCGTTGGCCGCGATGACAACTGACTTGATCCCCGACGCGCAGACCTTGTGAACCGTGACCGCGCCGGCCGCGAGCGGGATGTCGGCGTAGATTGCCGCCTGCCGGGCCGGCGCCTGGCCGACGCCGGCCTGCAGCACGCATCCCATCAGCACCTGCTCCACGGCAGCCGGCTCGATCCCGGCGCGCTCGACCGCCGCCCGCACCGCCGTCGCTCCCAGTCGCGGCGCCGGCACCGTCGACAAAGCACCGAGGAACGAGCCGATGGGAGTTCGGGCCGCGGACAGAATCACGAGATCTTCATTGCTCATCTGCTCCCCTTTCCGTGGCCTCCAGCCGGCCGACTGCGGCTGCGGCCGATGGCTGACCGTCCCCCGCTCTCTGGTCGGGGAAGCCGGGAGGTCGTCGTGCCAGTTTTGGCCCCACGGGCGTATTGTAGTGCCGCGGACGCGCTCGCGCACGATTGCTTGCGTAGAATGGAGCGGTGCGCGTTCTTGCCGTGGATCCGGGCGGGCGGCGGATGGGCCTTGCGATTGGCGACGACATCTCCGGCGTCGCATCGCCCCTGAGGATCGTGCCCTACGCCGGTGTCGCCGCTGCCGCCGAGCTCATCCGCACCGTCGCCGAAGAGCTTGCCGCCGAGCTGGTGGTCGTCGGCCTGCCGACGGATGCCGACGGCCGACGGACGCCGGCGTGCGCCCGTAGCGAGGCGCTCGCCGCCTCTCTGATCCGACTCGGCATGCCGGTCGAGCTCCAGTCCGAGTTCCTCACCACCAACGAAGCTCGGCGCCGGGCGCGTGCGCTCGGCCTGGCTGCCAGGGCGCCGGTCGACCACCTCGCCGCGCAGGTTCTCCTCGAGGAGTTCCTGGCCGCCAGGGGAGGCACCCGCGGATGATGCCGAGCCCTATGCGGCAGCATGGTCGCCGGCGCTCCAGGTGGCGGACAATGGCGGTGGCCGCGGCTGTCGCGACCCTGGTCGCTGCGGCCGCCGCGTGGGCGCTGTGGCGCCCGGGACCGTCGCGGGAGATTGTGGTCGACGTGCCCGCCGGTGCGTCGACCCGTTCGGTTCTCGACGGCCTGCACCACCAGGGTCTGCTGCCGAGCCCGCTCGCCGGTAGGCTCTACGTGCTGCTGGTGGGACAAGGTCGCCAGGTTCGCTATGGCCGCTACCGCATCCCGCCGCGCAGCTGTCCGGCACAAGTGTTGGAGACGCTCCTCGACGGAAACGTCGAGATGCTCTCGGTGACGGTGGTTGAAGGATCCACGCTGGCCGACATCTCTCAGCGCTTGCCGGCTGCCGGTCTCGGCAGCAACAGCGACTGGCTCGGGCTGGCCGACCGCGTTGCCTGGATCGGTCGCGTGGCTCCTGGCGCGCCGTCACTGGAGGGCTTCCTGTTCCCGGACACCTACCGCTTCGCCGACGGCACCAGCGCCAAGGTGGCAGCGTACTCGATGGTCAGACGTTTCGTCGAGGTATGGAGCCACGAGAGCGCCTCCGCCCAGCCGACCTGGGGGACGCCGCTGCAGGTAGTTACTCTCGCCTCGATGGTGGAGGCGGAAACGGCCGTGCCCGAGGAGAGGGCGCGGATCGCCGGCCTGTTCCTGAACCGCCTGCGGCGCGGCATGCTGCTGCAGTGCGACCCGACCGTCATCTACGCGCTGCGGCGACAGGGACTGTGGACCGGGCGCCTGCTGCGAGCGGACCTGCAGGTCGACGACCCGTACAACACCTACCGCTATCCCGGCCTGCCCCCCGGCCCGATCGACAACCCTGGCCGTGACGCGCTGCACGCCGCCCTTCACCCGGATGACACCCCATACCTCTACTTCGTTGCCCGCCCGGACGGAGGCCACATCTTCTCGCGCACGTTACGGGAGCACAACCGCGCCATCGCGCGGCTGAGGCGCGGCCGGCGTTGACCGTTGTCGGGGCCACTGGTACCGTGATTTGAGGAGGAAACCATGGCTGCGACGTACCGCACATTCGGCCCGTACATCCTCTTCAAGGAGGTTCTCGCGGACGAACTCGGGCACGTGTACCGTGCCGGAGAGCTCGTCAAGGGCACGCTCGGGAGGACGGTATGGCTGCGCGTCTTCGATGGCGCAGCGGTTCCGCAGGCCGATCTCGGCGCCCGCCTCGGCGACGCGAACCGCGTAGGCGAGGTCCTGCAAGCGGCCAACGTCGCTGCGCACTCGCGCTTCTCGACCCATGACGGGATCGCGGCTGATGCCTGGGACTTTGCCCCCGGGCAGCCACTGACCGCGGTTCTCCGCAAGGTCAGGGAAGAGGGTTTCCCGGTGCCTGTGGACAACGCCCTTCTCATCATGGAGAAGCTGGCGCTGGCGCTGTCCGCGGCCCTCGCCGTCGACATGGGCGGCAGCTCTCTCGTCCACGGCTTCCTCCACCCGGGGACGATCATCATCACCAACGACGGCGAAGGGCTGGTATCGGGGTTTGTCGCCGGTGAAGGCCTGCTGGGCCTTCTTGAAGACAGTACCGGTTTCTCTGCCTGCGCCCCCTACCTGGCTCCCGAGGTTCTGACCACGCGGACTCCCAGCAGCCGCGGCGATGTCTACTCATTGGGCGCGATCCTGTTCCATCTGCTCACCGGCACGGCTCTGCCGGCTGCCCCGGAGCAGCGGCGTGAGATCGTCACCGGGGCCCGGCTGGCGTTCGACGAGGAGCCGGTCCCGAAGGACATCATGGCGGTGCTGACAAGGGCGCTCGCCGATCGGCCAGAGGACCGCTTCAGCTCGGCAGCGGACTTCAAGAAGGAGCTGGACAAGCTCCTGTACGGCGGCGCCTACAGCCCGACCACCTTCAACCTCGCTCTCTTTATGGATCGCCTGTTCCGCTCCGAGATCGAGGCCGAGGAGCGCGAGCGCATGGCCGAAGCGGAGCTCGACGTCGCGCCCTACGTCCGGCCCGAGCCGGAGGTCGAAGAAGAGGTTCCCGTGCGCCCGTCCGGGGGCGGCAAGGGGCTGTTGATCGGCCTCGCTGCGGTGGTGGTCGTGGCGGTGGCCGTCGGTGCCTGGCTGATGTTCGGACGTGGCCCGACGGCGCCGCCGCCCCCGCCGACGCCGACACCGGAACAGGTACTCGCTCAGCGGCAGGCACAGCAGGCACAGGTCCAAGCACTCGTCGAGCAGCAGGTGACGCAGCTGATGGCGGAGCGCGAGGGCCAGATCCGCAAGGAGCTGATCGGTCGCCAGGGCGAAATCGATCGCCTGACCAAGCGCCTCAAGCAAGTGGAGACCGGTGGCACCGCCAACGCCAACGCACGGCGGCAGCGGGAGCAGATCCAGCGCCAGATCGCCGCTGCCGAGAAGGCCAAGAAGGACCAGGAGGCTGCCCTCGCCCAAGAGCGCCAGAAGGCCATCGAGGAGGCCAGGCGGCGCGTGCAGGCCACCGCCGTGCCGGCCACCGCCGTGCCGGCCCCGCCGACGGCGACTCCGGTGCCAGTTCTGCCCACCCCACAGCCGACGCAGGCGCCGGCCGCAGCGCCGACCCTCGTGCCGGCGGCACAGCCCGCCGGGGGGGCGGCAGCGACGTCCTCGGTGCACACCAACGACTTCATCGATCCCACCCAGGTCGATACTCGTCCGGTGCTGCTGAAGGAGGAGCCGGTGGTCTGGCCGCGGGTGGCTTTCCGCTCGCAGCGACGGGGGGTCGTGATCCTGAGCGCAACCGTAGACGCCAACGGTCAGGTGGTCGAGGTCAAGGTCCTGCGCACGGACGACACCAAGTTCGGCATTCCACAGGCGGCAACCGACGCGGTCGGCAAGTACTTCTTCAAGCCGGCGACCAAGGACGGAGTCCGCGTCAAAACGACCGCGACCGTCACGATTCCGTACTCGTTCCGGCGAAGGTGAAGGCCCGGCCGGAAGCCCTGATTCAGCTGCGATCCGCGATCTGGGCTAGAGCACGGCCGATGGTGGGCGTGTCGCCAGTTATGGTAGATCGCGAGTGAATGATCCGGGCAGCAGGGACAGCAACGCGGCTGAACCCGAGGTTCAGCCGCGCTTCTGTCATCCCACTCATATGTGAGCGGGCCACCGGGCGGTACCGCTGGGTGCCGCCCCTCACTTCCCGCCAAGCGCAGAGCTCAGCAGCGGAAGGCTACTTCTCGACGCGCTCGCGGAGCGTTTTGCCGGCTTTGAAGTAGACGTACTGCCGCTTCGGGATCACAATCGTGGCGCCGGTCGCCGGGTTGCGGCCCTTGCGCTGGCCACGCTGCCGCGTCGCGAACGTGCCGAAACCGGGGATCGTCACTTTCTCGCCGCTATCGAGCGCGGTCGCAATGATCCCCTTTCGCGGCTGGGCGGAGAAGATCACGTCCAGCACCTCTGCTGCCTTGGCTTGGCTCAGGCCACTCTTCTTCGCCAACTTCATCGCCATCTCGGTCTTGTTCATGCCGACCTCCCTTCGGGTGTAGCTGTCAAGTTATTATTGGGTGCAGCATCCGTGCATGTCAAGCACTTGTGCGACCGCGCTTGTCTCATCGTCGCTCACAGAGTACTCTTTCGTCCTCTGGAGGTGAGTATGGATCTCAAACTCCGTGGTAAGAAAGCGCTGGTCACCGGGTCCTCGCGCGGCATCGGAAGGGCGATCGCCTTGTCGCTGGCGGAGCTCGAGGTCGACGTTGCGATCAACTACCTTCGGCAGCGCAGCCGTGCCGAAGAGACGGCTGCCGAGATCGAGGCGCGAGGGGCGCACGCTCTCGTCGTCAAGGGCAACGTCGCCAAGCCCGAGCAGGTCAAGGAGATGTTCGCGCAGATCAGGGACTCCTGGGGAGGGCTCGACATCCTCATCTCGAATGCTGCCTCGGGCGTGCTGCGCCCCGCGACCGAGCTGACCCTGCACCACTTCCACTGGACGATGGACATCAACGCGGCGGCCCTGCTGCCGCTGGTCCAGGAGTTCGTCAAGCTGCCGTCGGCCGGGGAGAAGACGGTCGTAGCCGTGTCCTCACTGGGGGCCATCCGGGCGATCCAGAACTACGCCGCCGTGGGCGCCTCGAAAGCGGCCCTCGAGTCGCTGGTTCGCCACCTGGCCGCCGAGCTCGCGCCCCAGGGAGTTCGCATCAACGCCGTCTCCGCGGGGACCGTCGACACCGACGCGCTGACCCACTTTCCCAACCGGGATGAGATGCTGCAGGCCTCGTTGAGCCGCACCCCCGCCGGCCGCCTCGTGTCGACGCAGGACGTGGCCAACACGGTGGTCTTCCTGTGCACCGAGTTCGCCTCGATGGTCCACGGGCAGACGATCGTGGTCGATGGGGGCTACTCGATTCTGGCCTAGCCCGGACCGTTCAGGCGCGATCTACTGCGACCGACGCGCCCTCCCCACGTGTCATCCTGACGAGCGCCAGCGAGGAAGGATCTGGGGGGGGTGGGTAACGTCAAGGGTGCAGTGGGAGCCCTAAGGTCGAGATGGCCTGGGACCCCTTCTCTGCGACCCGGGCGGCCGTCTGGGTGCTGCCGCACCCAGCCGTCTCGCGGTTCCAGCGGTCGCGATGCAGCGAGTTGGGATGAGCAACCTCGTGGCGACCGCCGGAGCCTGCTCGAGCCGCCTTCTATGAGGCCGCGTATGTCAAGCCATCAGGTTGTCCGGTTCCCAGACCGGTGCTGCTTATGTTTGGCGATAGACACCTCCCCGTTGCTTTGTCAGTCAGCTCCACCAGCAGAGGATCCGGACGGTCCGGGCCGAGGATCGTAGCTCCAGGCGGCTTCCTAGGCGTGCGACGTCATAAGGATCGCCGCGACGACCTTCTATCCGTGCCGGCTTCAAGCCGATCACCACATCCTGCATTCGCCTCTCGGCGACGACATCGGAAGCCCGAGGCGCGCGCCCAATCTCCCTCGCGGTTGCACATGGCAACCAGGCGGCATAGCGAGCTGCGCGCACCCGGATTCGACCTTCTTGCACCTGCGTCCTCACCCTCACAACACCTTTGTCCTAAGCCTTCAAGACAGCGCCTTCGGGAACCGTGTCCTGCCCTACCCAGCGCCACAAGGCAATCAGCAGCTTGCGCGCGACCGCTGCATCCCTCTCCTGGCTCTCCTTCAGCAACCGGCTCCGCTCCCGCTCCACCGCCGCAATCTGCCCCCGCACGAAGCACAGCCGGTCATACTCCACCAGCACCTGCTGCCCAAGCCGCTGCGGCAACGGCGAACCGTCCCACAACCGCACCTGCCCCAACCATTCCCGAAAGCCCCGTCCCGTGCTCTTCAACCTCACTCCTTGCACGGCCAACAGCCCCTTGATCCGATTCACGATCTTCGTCCGCTCCCCCTTCAGCACCCTCAGCTCTCGGTGCAGGCAACGCGCATCCTCCGCCTGTACCGACGGCACCCTCACCACGCCCCACACCCTCTTCTCCCCCTCGTCCCATCTCACCAGCATCATCACCAGCTTCTCAGCGTCCAACCGGTCCGTCTTCGCACGCCGCCGCCGCCGTGACACCTCGATCGATGCCGAGTCCACCACCAGGTTCTCTACCCCTATGCTGGTCAAGAACCGGTGCACCCAGAAACCGTCCCGACCCGCCTCGTAACAGCTCAGAACCCGACAATCCGCTGCCAGACCAAACCGCTTCTCGGCTGCCCCGATCTCACGCACCACCGCCTTGACGTCGCCCGCCCGGATCCCCTTCACCCGCGGCCGCTGGCCTCGACCGACCGTGAACGCCAGCTTCCACGTGCCCGAGCTCAGCTCCAACGCCACGTACAGGCTCCCAGTGCTATCCTTGCTCCCGGCTGCTGATGTCGTCATCTGCTTCTCCTTTCGTAACGGTGTTTTCGAGAAGCTTGACATCGGCAGCCTTTTGCTTTCAACTCCCAACCCCGCAGAACCGCTCCCCCGCCCTGCATAGGATCTCCCTCAATCGTGGGGCCGTTCTGCGATCGCCAAGGGCCAAGGCAGCGCCCCCTTCTGTGCAGCTCCGGCGCCCGGACGTCTGCTTCGCAGACGCCCGTCGTCACCCGCCCCAAGCGGGCAATGAGCTCCGCTGCCGAGCAGCCCGCGCGGCCCGCTCCGGGCGGGCAACGAGACGCCTCCCTCGCAGCTGTAGCCACACAGCCGACCGCCTTTCCCGTGGGTTGCCAAGCTTGAGGTTTTCCCCCAACGGCTCGATTATGTGAGCGTGCTCCAGGAAAACCATCGAAGCATGGCACGCCCCGTCGAACGCCACTTACTCTGGGGTGCGCTGCGGACGTGTTCTCCGGGTGGGCGGGGGAACTTAATTGCCGGTTCGGGCCGTGGGGTTCTCCTTCCAGGAACGGTCCCGCGGCGAAGCGGGGACGGGACGGAAGGAGGCGAGCGGCCATCCCGCCGCGGGCGGCGGGGGGACCGGGCGCAGGAGGCTTGGCCCGAGGTTTCACGAGGGTAAGCTTCCGAGCACGGCCTCCCCGGCGTCTGCGACGGGTGCAGCCGTGAGCCGACGCGCCGGCCCGTCCCCGCCCCGCCGGCCCGCGAAGCGGGCTGCGGGCGTAAGCCCGCACGGGACAGGCGATCGCGCCACGCCCCTCCCAGCGGGATCGCGCAGGGCGTTTTCCTCGCGCCCTGCCGGCAGCGAGCGAGGAGTCGCTGACCAAGCCCGGATTGTCCATTCCCCATCTACTGCAACCGTCAATACGCCAAGCAGGATCCAGGCTACGCGGCCTCGGTGCCGGTGGCCGGGCTCGAGAGGACGCGCTTCACCAGGTAGGCGACGGTGGCCAGACCGGCAATCAGGAGCACCGCGAACAGGGCGAAGGTGCCCCACTGGGGAGCGGTGGTGAGCTCGAACCTGGCGCGGGCCGCCGCCAGGTAAAGGTCCCGCACCTGATCGCGGGTAATCGCCATCACCGCGATGGTCAGAGCCAGCGCCGCAAGTGTCCCGGTCACGGTACCGCGCTGGCGAACCGGATCCGTGACCCGGGACAGCATCATGAGCAGGCCGATGGCGAGCAAGACCGCCACCGTCAGTGGCACCATGGTCGCCGCTCCGCCGCGCATCAGGCCGAGCAGCACACCCTTGGGCAGCAGCATCAGGAGAGCCACCCCGTCCACGATCTGCGCCACCGTGGCCCACAACGCCCACCTCCAGGCGTAGCGCGCGAGCTTGCCGTTCAGCTCGACCTCGCGGCCCCCGGCCGCCCGGCGGGCCGCCCACCAGGCGACCACAAGCCCGGAGAAGGCGACCCCGGCGAGCACGAAGTGCAGCAGGCGGGGGAAGTAGGCCGGATCACCCAGGATCGACCACGGGTTGGCCTCGATCGCAGCCCACTTCCCGGGCTGGGCATGGATCAGGTTGACGGCGACGTGAACGGCGGCGATCAGAAGGAAGAGAACCGCCGAGAGAAACAGCCACAATGTGCCGGCGATGCTCTTGTCCGGCGCGCCATCGAAGCGAAACTTGAAGACGTAGGCAGCGTAGTAGCCGACAACCAGCATCACCAGGAAGGCGAACCAGATCCAGCCGAGGAGGATGGTCGCAGTGTAGAAGTACTGCTGGTAAAGCACCTGGACGAACAGTAGGGGAGCGATCCCGGTCGTGATGGTGAGAGCGATCCCATAGCTGTTCACCCGCATCAGGCGCGAGGCAAGGATCGTGCGGTGGTCGCCGTCACGGCCTCCGGACAGCAATCGGGAGACGGCCGCCAGCAGCGTCCCCCCCAGCGTCAGGTTCATGAATACCAGGTGCAGGAAGAAGGTCAGCACGAGCAGGACCTGGAACAGCCACACCGGCCCCGGCAGCGGTGCGACGTCGAGTGCGGGAATCAGCCCAGGGTTCATCGCACGGCTCCCTTCTCGGCCAGCGTCCCACTGGAGGCGGCGAGTGAGTTGAGGTACTGCGCCAGCTCCTCCATCTCCTCGTCGCTGCCGACAAACGGGGGCATGAATGGGTAGTCGAGGTTCGACATATCGACCCTCTGACCGGGAGCGAGCTCGCTGTACGCGTCCCCCATCTCTGACAGCGCGGCGAGAACCCCCATCGTCATGTCCGGGTCCTTCGGCAGCAGGCGCCGGATTCCCTGGTAGCCGTCGAGGGTGTGGCAGCTCGAGCACTCGGCGCGGAATACCTGGCGTCCGCGGCTCACCGGACTATCGCCGGCGTCGTGCGCCGCCCAGCCAGCCGTGGCCAGCACGCCCTCGTCGTTGATGGCGGCGATGTCGGAGACCAGGAGGCCGTTTGAGAATATGTAGTCGTGAATCAGGAACGGCTTGCGGGCGCCCTCGCGCACGCGCTCGAAGCCGGCGAAGAACGCGAACCCGGCGATCATGAGGACGATCGCCGGCACCACGCGCGCGAGGCGCGGTACGGCCAGCAGCAGGAGCACGCCGAGGATCAGGGTCGCTGCCAGCGCCCACAGCAGGAAGTGCCGGGTCGTTGCGAGCTGTCGCAACGCCGGGCTGGCGCCGAGAAACAGGCCCTTGATCTCCGCGGGGAGCACGCCTTCCCACCAGCGGTAGCCGCCGTAGGAGACAAGCACGCCGGCCGTCAACCACCAGCCGAGGTAGCGCAGGATGCGGCCACGGAAGGCCGGCGACGCCTTGAGCGCCGGAAACACCATGAAGACGGACGCCATGATGGCCGCGATACCGGTCCGCAGCAGCAGCGAGGGGAAGTAGGTCGGGTTGAAGAAGCCGTCCCAGAAGCCGTGAGTTGCCAGCCATTTCCCCGGCGTCAGCATGAAGGTGATGATGCCGTTGATGATGACCAGAGACAGGTAGGCGGCCACGAAGTAGAGCCAGCCCACGAGCAGGTGCGCCCGCTTGGAGATCTTGCCCCAGGTGTCGTAGTAGACGATCGCGCACACGATCTCGACAAAGAAAAACACCCACTCGATCGCCCATCCCCACACGTAGTTGTGGATCAGCGCCGAGATCGCGGCTGGAGAAACCAGGCCGGCGACGACCCAGATGCCGACCCCGGAGACCGCGCCAAACACTGTCGAGACCAGGATCAGCATCAACGACGACCTCTTCGCGAGCTGCCTGAGCTCGGGGTCGTTGCGCCGGAGCGCGAGCGTCTCGGTGACCGCGATGACAAGGCCGCCGCCGACGGCGAAGTGGGCAACGATAACGTGAGTCACGGCCACCACCGCCATCAGCACGCCGCCGCCGATCGCGATATCCCAGATCGGGTAGCCCATGGCGAGTGCCCTCCTGCAACGATCTTACCCACAACCCTACCACCCGGGTGTCACCCCGGCAAATCCACATTCTTGCAGCAGCTTCAGCGCGCTGCATTCGCCTGTGGCGGAAGAAAAACGGGGAGGCCCCAGGGCCTCCCCGTGTCAGCTCATGGAGCGAAGGATCAGTTACCGGCGCCCGCTGCGGGGGTGGTATCCCACCAGAGCCCGCCGGGGCCGAAGTACTTCACCAGGTGCTGGGCGAGGTTGACCTCGTCCTGGGTGCCGAACTTCATGCTGGTCGGCGACAGGTTCGCCGGCACGTCGCTGAAGAGGATGACCTTGCCCCTGTGGCACGAGGCCGAGCAGGCGTTCGGGTTGCCGGTAGCGCCGTACAGCTGGCCGGTGACGTTCGCATAGGCGATCGTGTCCTCGGGTCGGGCCGGCCAGAAGGTATGGGAAACGCCTCCGATCGAGCCGTGACCGCTCATCGGCGCCATGTGGCAGGTGATGCAGCGCGACACGCCGAGCATGCGAGTGGCACCGTAGGGGTGGTGCGTGTGCTCCTCGATGGCATTGCGGATATTATCCGGGATCGGCGCATTGAAGCCCGCAGCCTTCCAGTTGACGATATCGTCGGCTGTGACCTTGCCGGTTGCGAAGTACGGGTCGTGGTGGCACGCCATGCAGAAGCTGTCGTCGTCCACGTTCACGTTGGTGTAGGTGTTGCCACTCAGGGTGATGGTGTCGCGCACCTGCGCGTCGTTGGCGGTCTCGGCCATCGCATCGTGGCAGTCGTTGCAGGCGATGCCGTGGGCGCCCTGGTAGTGAGCGCTCTCCTTGAAGCTGTCGATCCGCTGCAGGATGTAATGCGTATCGTCCGGCCACTTGGCGCCGGTGAAGACCTGGTACTTGGAAAGATCGTCGGGCGGGTTCGTCATCACGAAGCCCTTGCCGTCTGCCTCGTCGTAGGTGTAGCCCCAGGTCCCGTTGGGTGCCGACTCGATCTCGACGTGGCACTGCAGACAGGTCGCGGAGCGCTCCTGATTGTTGGAGATATTCTCCGGGTTCACGATCTTGCTCGGATCACCCCCACCCAGGATGTGCGCCGAGCCCGGGCCGTGACAGCTCTCGCAGCCGATGTTCGCGAGGTCCGGGATGCCGTCGCCGTCGAGGTCCGGGTAGTCCGGGCTGTCCGGAGCCACCAGGGCCGCAGGGTAGGGGTGGGTGACGTACTCACCTTGGGCGGTCACGCCGTTGCTGCGGACGCCGGTGATGTGGCAGCCGACGCAGTTCTTGAGGTAGTTCTGCCCCTGCAGCGAGGCGAGGTCGGAGCTCGAGATGCCGGTCGCGTACTTGGGTGTGCTGCCGTCGTACCAGCTGGATGCGTTGCTGCTGTAGCCGGAGCCACCCCAGGCAAACGGGGCAAAGTAGATGGCGTTGCTGTAGCCGGTGGGCGTGTCGGTCACCGGGATGCGGACCATGTAGCGCTGGCCGTTGCCCTCCGACATGCCGGCCCAGGTTGCTGCCACGAGCAGCTTGAGGCCGTCCGGACCGAGCTGAATGAAGTACTGGTCGGTGGTCGCGTCGTAGGACAGGATCGGCGCGTTGGGCTTCAAGGCGTCGAACGGGGTGCCGCTGACCTGGTTGAAGTCCAGGCCCATCATGAAGTCGTCCTGTGACGGATCACCCAGGTAATTGGCCAGGACGCCCGAGCCGGGCACCAGGCTGTACATGCCCATCGGCTTGCGGAGCACGTGGGAGTGGTTGGTCTCACGCCACTCCGTCTCATCCGGCGCGATGTTGCCGGTGTGGCAGGCGAGGCAGAACTCGGAGCCGACGTACACGCCTTCCTCGAGCTGCTGCTGCGAGTACATGCTGCGCAGGTTTGTCAGGGCGGCCGCATTCGACCAGCCCGCCGTCGTCGCGCGTGTGCCGGCGTGGCTCGCGCGCAGCTGCGGGCCCCCGGCATACGCGACCGTGACCCCCGCAAGGATGATCACGCACGCTATCAATCCCACTCTTCTCATGAATACCTCCTCGTTCCCCTCTCGGGGGTTCATTCCGACAGCAGCCGCGGATCCCGGTTCGAGCCGTGGATCGCAGCGTGGCAGTTCTGGCACGCGCGGACGCGCGCCTGGGACAGGTTATGGTTCGCCGACACGTCGGCGTGGCACTCCAGACACAGGTCGGCGACCTCATGTCGCTTGAGCTGGCGAGGGTTGACCGAGCCGTGCGGGTCGTGACACGTGATGCAGCCGTCCACCTCTCGGGGCGGGTGCGGGAAGACGAACGGGCCGGCCTTGCCGGTGTGGCAGCTGATGCACAGGCCGCCGTTGCCGAGCAGCTCCAGCCGTCCACGCTCGCCCTCGCCGTGGACGTCGTGACAGGTCGTGCACGCAAACGGCTTGTGCGCACTTTCGCGGTGCGCGTAGGGCAGCTGGAACGCCGCCGCCTCCTGCTGGTGACAGCCGCCGCAGAGCTTGCGAGGCCGCAAACGCAGCATGTGCTCGGTGCCCGGATCCTTGTGGCCGGAGGCGTGGCAGTCCAGGCACTGGACGTCGTTGCGTGGGTGGCCGGGGGTCGTCAGCTCCATCCCACCGGCGCGATCCGCGTGGCAGCTCGCACATGCATCGGACGACGGATGGCGGTTGATGTTCTCCGGCGACGGATCGTCGACGTGCTTGGCGGCCGGACCGTGGCAGGTCTCGCAGGCCCGCTGCAGCAGCTCTGGCGACACCTTCGCCATTGCCCTGCCATGGGGCCCGGCGACGAACGCCGCGGCGACCTCGTCATGGCACTGGGCACAGGTTTCCAAGGGTACCGGCTCGTCGGCGGCCAGCACCGGTGTCAGCACCAGCCCGACCACCGCCAGCGTGCCGACAATCAGCAAGGTGGGAAGTGTCCTCCGCATCAGAAGCTCCAGCTCAGGGCGACGCCGTAGCGCGTCACCTTGAAGTCATCCAGGTTGCTGCGGTCCTCGTTGTACGACCAGTGCTGGACGTACGCGGCCATCTCGGTGTGCTGGGCAAGGCTGATCCCCGCGCGCAGAGCTCCGTTCCAGGAGGAGACGGGCCAGGTGTTTCCCGAGTCCTCGACCCGGCTCACCGACCCCCGCAGCCTCACCTTGCCGAGAGTTGTCTCACCAAAGGCCGTCAGCGTAGTCAGCGACAGGTCGTAGCGAGAAAGATCAGCACCCCCGCCCGGCAGCACGATGCCCGTGTCCGTGGTCAAGGAGAGGACGCTAACGTCCACGCCGAACGAGGCGTCGCCGCCGGCCGCCGACCAGGTCAGGCCGATGCCGCCCGCATCCGAGCTGTGGTCGAGGGACGCGATGCTCGCCGGGTTGTCGCCCCGCTCGAAGCGGCCGTGGGCGCTCACGGCCCAACCGTGCCCGAGCTGAGAGCGTACCCGCAGAGTCACCCGATCCACAGTCTCCGGGTCGGTGCGAAAGACGTACTCCTCGAAGGTTCCGTGCCGGTACTCGAGGCTGCCGCTGACGCCGTCCGCCAGCCGTAAGCTGAAGCCGGCCACGGCTCCGGTGCTGTCGCGGTTGACGTCCTCACCGGGGTCGTCTGTGGTCCGGCGCCAGCTCACCTTGCGGCTTCCGACCAGGCCGCCGGCCCACGCCGACCAACCGGAGCCC
>Ga0315536_1000378_pt1 | contig 22376 bp, 18 predicted proteins | sample SalMarSW160230MG_FD_203093 | JGI IMG/M metagenome (GOLD analysis project Ga0315536, IMG submission 203093) | Salt marsh sediment microbial communities from the Plum Island Ecosystem LTER, Massachusetts, United States - Salt Marsh Sediment SW1602-30 ...
AACGATTTCCATTCCATCTTGAGTTATCAAAATCTAGACCACCGGACGAAAGGATCATTAAAGATTTTTTTCTTTCTACAGTGTTTTGCAATTGCTTTGCAATCTTATTTTTATGTTCGGGGAGAATTTTACTGAAAACTATTGCCTGAGTACCGCCGCAGATTAATCCCGATTTATCTTTCAGAGAATTCGGATTGTGATGTAATATTTTTACAAACGTCTTCTTTTCATCATCGTTAAAATTTATTTTGGCAAGTGTAAGCATTTCATATTCCATAATTCCACCGCCGATTGTGCCGATCATTCCTTCATCTTTCGCCAAAGCTAATTTAAAACCGGCTCTGCCGGGAGAAGATTTAAATGAATCTGCAACTGTAAGCAGCATAACCGGAATATTTTTTTCAAGCTTGCTATTTACAAATGTCCAGAGTTCCAGTTCTTTCATATTATAACAAAATTAACAACCAAATTTAACATTTTATTATTGCATTTACGGCTAAGCAGATGTAACGGATTTCTTAACATTGCTATAAATATTAAGCAACACTTTTTCAGGTGTGATAGGGGCAGAGAATTTGAATTCCATTCCAGGACGAAAAGCCTTTATTGCATTTAAAATAGCAAAGTATCCGCCGATGCCGTACATCAATGGAGGTTCACCGATTGCTTTTGATTTAAAAACACCAAGCGGATTTTCAGAGTTTTCAAGGAATTCTATTTGTACATCGGGAGTGAAATGAATATCAGGCACTTTATAAGTCGACAAAGCATCGGTCAACAGTTTTCCATCTTCATTATAAATAACTTCTTCGATTGTCATCCAGCCCAGGCCCTGCATAATTGCACCTTCCGCCTGTCCTTTATCGATGTTGATATTCATTGACTTTCCAAAATCGTGTACGGCTTTTACAGAATCAATTTTATAAATTCCACGAAGACAATCGACTGTAGCTTCAATTATTGCAGTTCCATAGGAATGATAAGCAAATGGTTTCCCTCTCTCATTCGTTTTATCAAAATGAATTCCCGGTGTTGCATAGAATGATTGAGATGAAAGACTAACGCGTTTCATATTTGCAGTTTTGATTAACTCTTCCCACGATAATTTAGTTTTGGATCCATTGAGATAAACCATTTCATCAATTATTCCTATTTTCGATGAATCATTCACATTCAACATTTCTGCTGCAACTTTTTTCAACCTATTAAGAATTTCATTACAAGCCTGTTCAGTTGCTTTACCATTCAAGTCTGCTCCGCTGCTTGCAGCAGTAGGGGAGGTATTTGCAATTCTTGTTGTGTTTGTTGTATCGGTTTTTATCTTTTCTAAACTTAAAGAGAAAACACTTGCAGCAACCATTCTTATCTTTTCATTTACACCCTGTCCCATTTCAACTGCTGCGGTACTGATACTGACGCTTCCATCCGTATAAACATGCACAAGTGCGCTTGCCTGATTCATCATAGTGTTTGTAAAAGATATTCCGAAACAGATTGGCATAAAAGCAACACCTTTTTTATAAATATCGTTGCTTTGATTGAAAGCTTCTACTTTTTTTCTTATATCTTCAACAGCATATTTTATTTCTGCTCTTTGCCATGTAATTCTTGAATGACAATTTTCCGCTTTTTGTCCGTAGGGAAATTCATCACCTTCATCGAGTAAATTTTTCTTTTGAATTTCTGAAGGATCAATTCCCATTTGTTGAGCGGCTTTATAAATAGCTGATTCAATTACAAACATTCCTTGCGGTCCGCCAAAACCTCTGAAAGCTGTATTGGGAGGAAGATTTGTTCTGCAACTTATCGCTGTTGCCTTTACATTCGGTACAAAGTAGCTGTTAGTACAATGGAATAGAGTTCTTTCAAGCACGGCAGGGGAAAGATCTGCTACAGCACCGGCGTTTTGATAAAAAGTGGCTTCATAACAAATTATTTTTCCGTCTTTTGTAAGACCAATTTTAAAATTGGATGAATAAGGATGACGTTTGCCTGTCATTCGCATGTCTTCCTGGCGTGGAAGAATAAGCTTAACAGGTTTGTCTAACTTGAAAGCTGCAAGTCCAGCCATAACACCCCAGGCTGTTGCCTGATCTTCTTTTCCACCGAATGCGCCGCCAAGTCTCAGCACATCGACTTCAACTTTGTGCATTGAGAGATTTAAGACTCTTGCCGTCGCCCGTTGAACCGCAGTTGGTGATTGAGTAGAAGAAATAATTTTTACTCCGCCGCCTTCAACAGGATAAGCAAATGCGCCTTGTGTTTCAAGATAGAGATGTTCCTGTCCGCCTGACTCAGCACTACCTTCTGCAATAACATCACATTTTTTCCAGTTCTTTTCTGTATCACCAAGCTTGAATGTTCTTGGCGGAACAATTAACTCTCCGGCTTTATAAGCTTCTCTCGGATCAGTAATTACTTTTAATTTCTTTATATCGACTTTTATTTTTCTTACAGCTTCACGTGCAACTAATTGGGAGTCAGCAACAACAATTGCAATCGGTTCTCCCTGGAAATGAACTTTATTGTGAGCCAGCAGTTCTTCATCGGGAATAATTCCGCCAATCTGGTTTAAACCAGGAATATCTTTGGCAGTGAAAATTCCTTTTACACCTTCAATTTTTAAAGCTTCGTTAATATCGATTCCAAGCAATTCTCCGTGAGCGACTTGTGAATAGCATACCGAAGCATATAACATCCCTTCGATAGATAATAAATCATCTACAAATTGAGATTCACCCGTCACGTGTTTATTTATGTCGTAATTTTTCATGCAATTTCTTTTATACTAATCTTCTCAGGGAAAAGCTTAATAAAATGTGCAAATATTAATTGACGCAAAAGCAGGCTTTTATATTCAGCAGTACCTCGCGCATCAGTAATCGGGGAAATTTCAGACATTGCAATTTCAATCGCTTCAGAAATGTTGGCGTAATTTATTTCTTTACTCTTCAGGAATTCAGAAGTCTTTGAAAGGTATAATGGAATCGGTGCAACACCACCTGCAGAAATATGAGTCTTTGAAATAACATTATCATTCAATTCCAGATACACAGATGAATTTGTACTTGCTATATCGAGGTAAGTTCGTTGCGATACTTTTTCAAAATTGAAGAATGAATTTTTAACGGGCAGATCGAAGCTAACACTTTCGATCAGTTCGCCTTTGTTCAGATCGAGAGTTTTATATCCTTTGTAAAAATCTTTTAGTAGCAGATTTCGTTTATTATTTAAATGAACAGTTGAATTCAAAGCAAGCAAAATATTTGTCATATCAGCAATCGGGGAAGCATTTACAATATTGCCTCCAATTGTTGCCCGGTTTCTTATTGGTAGCGATCCGAAAAGTTTTAAGCTTTCATTTAGTGAGGGTAAATATTTTATGGACATTTCCGAATTCATAAAATCAGAAACTGTAGTTCTTGCACCGATAATACATTTTCCATTTTCGGCTTTTATTTCTGAAGAAACACCATTTGAAGAAGAAAGCATTATTTCCGAATTTAAAATATCTTCCCATCTTTGAACGAAGAGATCTGTTCCGCCTGAGATATAAAATGTTGGTGATGTCTTTTCACTTTCAACTAATTGTTTTGTTTTGATGTTTTTAAGTTTCTGAGGCACCTCATTGAAATAAGATGGAATTAAACCGGTTTTAATTAATGCATTTATATGATCGGTATGATTTGTAATTCGTGAAGAAATTAATTCCGTACTTTTCTTTGCGGCTCTTATTATCGATGAGTGTCCGGTACAACGGCATATATTTCCATCCATCGATTCAACAGCTTCATCTATATCGAATTTTTCATTCGATAAAAAATATCCCGTTAAGGAAACTATAAATCCGGGCGTACAAAATCCGCATTGAGAGGCCCATTCATCTATAAACGATTGTTGAACAATAGATAGATTTTCATCTCTCAAACCTTCAATTGTAACAATGTGTTTTCCGTTTGCATCGCCGATAGGGAAGAGACAGGAATTTACTGAATGATAATTAACAACGCTTCCGTTTAACTCGCCGATAAGAACAGTGCACGCTCCGCAATCGCCTTCGCGGCAGCCTTCTTTCGTTCCGGTTAAATGTAATTCCTTTCGTAGATAATCCAGAAGTGAAAGACCCGGATGAACTGAGTCTTCAACTGTTTCGTTATTACATATTAATGATATTTGATTTTTCATCTTTTAAGACCAATTGAGTCATAAAATAAATTTATATTCAAATAATAACAAGTAATTTGATAGGTATTCTTAACCAATCACATTTAGCTGGATTGAGAATGATTGGTTATTGTGCTAACTTTTAGAAAAAGAATTAAGTAATAAAGGATGTAAGAATGAAAAAAATATATTTACTTTTTATCATACTTTTATTCTGGCAGGTGAATAGTTTTTCTCAACTGAATTTTTATTCCGATAAACTTGCTCATACATTTTCAATTGTAGCTCGCGATCCTGATACGGGCGAAATGGGCGTGGCTGTTCAATCGCATTGGTTTTCGGTTGGCACAATTGTAACCTGGGGAGAAGCAGGGGTCGGAGTAGTAGCAACCCAATCATTTGTTAATCCGTCCTTTGGTCCACGCGGATTGGAATTATTAAAGCAGGGTAAAACTGCCGGAGAAGTTGTAGATGAGCTAGTTGCATCGGATTCGGGAAGAGATGTTAGACAGCTTGCAATATTGGATGTAAATGGAAACGTAAAAGCGTACACCGGTAAAAATTGTATTCCGGCTGCAGGACATATAACCGGAGAAAATTACTCAGTACAGGCAAACTTAATGCTAAATGCTAAAGTCTGGCCCGCGATGTCTGAAGCTTTCGAAAATACTGAAGGGACTCTTGCGGAAAGAATGATAGCCGCACTTGAGGCTGCACAGGAGGTTGGTGGAGATATAAGAGGCAAACAATCTGCTTGCATTCTGGTAGTTCGAGGAAGATCGACGGGTAAAATTTGGGAAGACAGGTTGATTGATCTTCGTGTTGAAGACAGTCCTGAACCGATAAAAGAGTTGAAAAGATTATTGCGCGTTCACGAAGCTTATGATCATATGAATAATGGCGATCTGGCAGTTGAACATGGAGATATGAAACTTGCAATGCAGGAATATTCTACTGCCGAAAGAATGTTTCCCGATAATGAAGAAATGAAATACTGGCATGCCGTTACTCTTGCTAATAACGGAGATATTGCCGGCTCACTGCCGATTTTCAAAGAGGTTTTTAAAATGAATAAAAACTGGAAGATTCTAACACCAAGGCTTGTGCCCGTTGGATTATTGATTGTATCGGATGATGAATTAAAATCAATTTTATCAGTGGATAAATAACAATTACTTATGCTGTTTCTTCCAAAACATATAATTATCAGGATTGTAATTATGCATCAAGTTGAAAAACAAATTATCATTTTTGAAAACGATTGATTTGTGCTAAACGAGTCTTCCAGATGGTAATTAAACTATTAACAGATTTTTGCAGAGCAGTCAGGGAATCAACTTTAAAAAGATTGAGGTTGGTTCCTGAGGCTTATGAAAACTGGAAGGTTAGTCCCAGTGCCTTAAGCTTTGCGGAAGTAGCAAAACATATAATTGATCTGGATTACTGGCTGTTTGAGAAAATTAAGAATCCAGAATTAAAATCGATTGAAACAGAAACGGCTATCATAAAAAATTGTGATAGGGAGAGTTATATAAAACTGATAGGTGAACTCGAAGAACTGCTTGAAAAGAAAATAGAGTTTATTAAAGCATTAGGTGAAGAAAAACTTAAAACTAAAATGTTTGATGACAGGTTTAGTTCCGAAGTTAGTATTGAGTGGATAATACTTCGAAGAAATTTAGATCACGAAATACATCACCGCGGACAAATTGCTGCTTATCTCAGGGTGCTAAAAGATAAAAATATAATCCAATAATTTGTCAAAAATGAAGGTAAGATTGAGAGAGTTTTATTAAAAGGTTATATTTAATTGAGTTAATAATAATCAGGAAGTAAAATAGAAACTTCGGAAAAACAACACACCCTGAGGGCATTGATGCTCTTCACTGTTATATATGTTTTGGTGGGTATTACATTTACTGTAATGACCAGTTCAACTACATCGGATGGAATGAAAACGCTGGGGGAATGGGCTGCATTCCTAATCAGTATTGCTATCTTTGTTTATCATATAGTTTATGAACACTACCGTTTGCTTAATCCGCCACGTATTGTTGCGCTGCGGGTGTCTGTGGCTGTTGCCCTGGGAGCTTTTCTACTTGCAACAGCAGCGAATATACTAACACTGTTTGTGGACTCTGATAAAAATAACCTGATGATTCTTGCATTTGCGGTTTGGCCATTTGTAACAGCAGTACCGGCATTTCTTATATCGCTTGCTGTTGCCACAATACTGTCTAAGAAACGATCGAAAGTTCACACAGATAAAAATGGAAATACTTAATTCACTTCAGTTTATAGCTGCTGCAATTATTCTAATCTTAAACAAAGAATACTTAAATTATTTTGAGAGAAAAACAAATCAACAGGAAAAGGTTTTTTAATAATTGAGAATGTAAACAAATAAGCTGAAACTATAAATAATGTCATTCGCAAATAATAGATGACAATGAAACGTAAAATCTAACTTTGAGGTCATAAATGTATTCCTCACTATACATTCCAAATTATTCCAAAACAACATTCCTTAATTCTTTATATTAGCTATTGTCATAATATTTTTTTAGTAGAATTAGGCATTCAACACTAAAGTAATTTATCGAATGCAGGAACAAACCAGGCAGAAATTCATAGATAGCCTTTTAATTCCACTTGTTTTTCCCGCTGTTTTGTGGGTTGTACAGGTAATTACGGTAATATTTCACCTGAACCTGGCGTGGATGGGAATTTTACCAAGAACCGCATCCGGGTTGTTAGGAATAATTACAGGACCGATTATTCATGAAGGTTTTCCTCATCTTATTTCCAATACAATACCGCTTATCTTTTTAGGCTGGATAATATTTTTCTTCTTTCCTAAAGTTGCGTACTATTTATTTTTCTTCATTTATTTATTAACCGGAACGATGGTCTGGATATTCGCTCGCCAGGTTTATCACATCGGTGCCAGCGGAATAGTTTATGGATTTTTAAGCTTTTTATTCTTCAGCGGTGTTTTTAGGCGGGATAATAAATCAATTGCACTCGCTCTGCTTGTTACTTTTTTGTACGGCGGAGTTGTTTGGGGAATTTTACCGGGACAGGAAGGTATTTCGTGGGAATCACATTTGTCCGGCGCGTTAAGTGGTTTGCTTTCTGCTTATTTATTCAGAAATATCGATCCGCCGCACAGGTACGATTGGGAAGATGAACCCGATGATTTTAATGTGGATGAACTTGAGGTTTCTTATGATCCTGAAAAGAATAAATTTATTAACTGATGTCATTCCGGCGATGCCCATTTTACCGGAGAAGGCGGAATCTTTGATCGCGAACTAATTATTGAAAGTAAGGTAGATGAAAAAGACAACTTCCGAAACACGTAAATACCGGTCTGATATGAATGATAAAATTCTCAACTCCGGTTTTAATGATTACAAAAAATTCTTTGCGCTGGATAACAAAGCTTATATCGATGGAGCACTTCCAGCAAAAACAAAAGAGCTTATGGGTTTGGTCGCTTCCATGGTTTTACGCTGTAACGATTGTATCTTTTATCACATAGATCGATCAATTGCTGAAGGTGCTACTAAAGAAGAATTGTATGAGTCATTTAACATTGCGTTAATTGTTGGTGGCTCGATTGTTATTCCGCATCTCCGTTATGCGTTCGAAGTTATGAATGAAATATTTGAAGAGAAAAAATGAACGACAAAAAACTAATCATTCCTCAAAAGATTGTAACTGTAAACAAAGACGAACAAATTCTTACGGATACTGCTGTTGTAATTACAAACGATCTTATTACAGGTTTAATTTCAGCTTCAGAAGTAAATAAGGAAGAGTTTGAAGGTAATGTGTATGAGTATGGAAACCTAACATTGATTCCGGGATTTGTTCAAACACACATTCATTTTTGTCAGACTCTTTTCCGCGGTTTTGCTGATGATCTTCAGTTGCTGGACTGGCTTCAACAAAAGATATTTCCTTTTGAAAATGCACACAACAAACGTTCTCTCAGAGCTTCGGTTAAAATCGGATTGAATGAAATTTTATCAGGAGGTACTACAACTGTGCTCGATATGGGAACTTTAAGACACCAGGAAGTTGTGTTTGAAGAAATGATTGCTTCCGGTATTCGTGGATTTTCTGGTAAATGTTTGATTGATGAAAACGATCTCTTTCCTGATTTCAAATCAAATACGAAAGATGAATTGAGTTACATGAACGACTTGGCAAGAGATTATCACAACAAAGAAAAGGGAAGGATAAAGTATGGATTTGCTCCGCGGTTTGTTCTTTCCTGCTCTGAAGAATTACTTAAAGAAAGCAAATCTATGAAGAAAGATTTTCCCGGTTCGGTTTATCACACTCACGCTTCGGAAAGTAAAGGTGAAATTGAAGAGGTAAGAAAAAAACATAACAAAGAAAACATAGAATACTTTGATTCAATAAATGTACTGGACAAGGAAACTGTGCTTGCACATTGTATTCATTTAAACGAAAATGAAATACAGATTCTGAAGAATAAAAATGTGAGAGTTGCACATTGTCCATCTGCCAATCTTAAGCTTGGATCGGGAATTGCAAATATACCTGAGTATATCAAAAGGGGCATCAGTGTTTCGATAGGTGCAGATGGCGCACCTTGCAACAACAATCTTTCTGCTTTTACGGAAATGCGATTGGCAGCGTTGATTCAAAAGCCAATTCACGGTGCAGATGCAATGGATGCTAAAACGGTATTTAAGCTTGCAACTATTGAAGGTGCAAAAGCATTACATTTAGAAAATGAAGTCGGAAGTATTGAGATTGGTAAAAAAGCAGATCTCACATTGATTGATCTAAATACAGCTACAAATTCTTTGTCCGATGAAGAGAATATTTATTCCGATATTATTTATTCTTCGAACAGCAATAATGTTAAATCTGTTATGGTAAATGGTAAATGGCTGTTTCGTGATGGCGAATCGATAATTTATGATGAAGAAGATATAGTAGAAGAAGCTTCCGGTGAATTGATAAAATTGTTGAAGCGGATATAACTTATATTTCTAAAAACTTGAAAGTAAATTCTTCTAGATACAGGTAGTCGCAACCTTGAGGTTGTGCTATTAATTTGATATCGAGGTCAAAAAACTGCAGCTACCGGATTAATTTTAATCTAAAGTAACTTGAATATGAGTAAATCGACACAATGAAAAAAATAATTTTCGCATCAAAGAATAAAGGAAAAGTTAAAGAAGTAAAACATATCTTAAGTGAACTGGATATTCAGATTATTTCGCTATTAGATATAAATGAATCGATCGATATTGAAGAAACCGGAACCACTTTTGAAGAAAACGCCTTCATAAAAGCAAAAAAGGTTTACGATAAATTTAAATTCCCTACAATTGCAGATGATTCTGGTTTGGTTGTTGAACAGTTAAACGGTGAACCCGGAGTTTATTCGTCGCGCTATGCCGGTGAAGAATGTGATGATCAGATAAACAATAAAAAGCTTTTAGAAGAGCTTAAAAAATATCCCGAACCTCATCCTGCAAAATTTGTTTGTGCTGCAATTTATTATAACGGTGAAAAGAAGATTGTATCCTTTGGTGAAATTAAAGGAAGAATAATTGATAAAGAACGCGGTAAAAACGGGTTTGGTTACGATCCACTTTTTGTTCCGGATGGTTATTCATTAACTTCAGCGGAACTTGATCCTGCAGAAAAAAATTCTATAAGTCATCGTTTTAAAGCATTTAATGCACTTAAAGATCGACTTAGATGAAAAAATTTTTAATTAAAACTCTAATTTTACTTACCGGTCTGTTTATTATTTATTCATGCATTGATGACAAAAGTACAAATCCCGGTTCAACGGCAGATAACGGAAATTACTTCCCGAATAGTGAAGGATCCTCTTATAAATATGAAATTACCAGGACAGATACGAACGGAAGTGTTATAGCTGGCAACCGCTTTATAACTTACGATGGTGATTCGCTAATCCGGAGAACAAATTATCAAATTCAATTAGATACTTTGGAAATAATATCACAAAAAATACCTTTCACTACTTTTTTTAGAACTACGAAAACAGGAGTTTTTTATTTTGTAGATACTTCAGGTATTAGCGTTTTAGTTCCTGATTCAATCCGATCATCAGTTACTTTGCATACTGAAATGAGATTGTTTCTATTTCCATTTGTACCGGGAAATTCATGGGCAGTTTACAGGGTTAGCTATGATATAAATGATCAGTTTAGTTATAATATTGTTGATTTTACTGCCAAATATTTTAGCGATGAAAAATTAAAATTGAATCTGAACGGAATTTCTGCAACATTTAATACAAAAAAAGTAGAATACCTGTTAACAATTCAACTCGAGCCCAATATTCCACCACAGAATTATACAGCTTATGTTTGGGTTGCAGATAATATCGGGATTCTAAAATCGGAAGGAAGTGCAGCAATACTTGGGGTTCTCAGCGGTGGGGGAATTGTATTCACCGATACATTAGGAATATACATACAAAATCTCATTGAGTACGATATAAAATAATTTACTTCTTTGCAATTATAACCTGAACAGTCCCAAAAGTCAGATTGTAATTGTCCACCTTTTCAAATCCTGCTTCTTTCATCAACTTAACCAGGTTAATTTTCTCATCAAATTCTTCTACGGATGATGGAAGATATTTGTATGCCTCTTTATCTCCGGAAATGACTCCACCAACAAACGGGAGAATCTTTTTGAAATAAAATTTATATAATCTTTTGAAAAACAGATGTCCCGGCATTCTGAATTCAAGGATGGTAGCAATCCCACCAGGTTTTAAAATTCTTTGGAACGATTTAAAACCTTGCCGGATATCATAAAAATTACGAACTCCGAATGCAACGGTTATGTTTGTAATTGAATCGTTTTTTAACGGCAATTTTTCTGCAACCATTTGAATTGTTTTACCATTAATCCAGTTACTTTTTTCAACGAAAAACCTGAGCATTTTTTGTGAGAGGTCCGCACCATAGATTTTTGTAACTCCAAGCTTTTTTGCTGCAATTGCAAAATCACCGGTTCCACATGCAATATCGAGCAAAACGGTCTCACTACTTAGATTTGAAAGTTTTAGAGCTTTCTTTCTCCAGTAGATATCAAGCCCAAAGCTTAATAGGTGATTAAGGAAATCGTAGTGAGGCGAGATCGAATCGAAAATTCTTTTAACTTTAGTTTTTTTTCCTTCCATCAGGAGTTCGGTTAATCTTTATCGTAGCTGAATTCCGGCTTACCTATTTGTCTTCGCCACCAGTTAAAGATATATTTTGCTGACCAGACAGTGAATATCATAAATACTAATCCGCCAATGAGATCAATTACATAATGATACCATAAATAAACGGTTGAAAATATTAGAAGAGAGCCAACCGGGACAAAGAAAAATCTCGATCTGCTTTTCATTTTTACTGAAAGGTAAATTACGATTAGCGTGATCATTGTGTGTCCGCTGGGAAAAATATCACGCTGAACTACAGCAGCCGGATTCAAAGTACCTGGTGGAATAGATTCACCGATATTTACAAAGTCCCTAAGCATATTTGTAAAGAATAAACCCGGAAGCCGATTGTTCAAGGTTGCGAAGTTGTGTAACGTAAACCTTGGACCAATCCCGGGTAACAAAAAGTATCCAAGATAGGACAGACAAAATCCATAAACAACAGTAAACACAGCAAAGTCCATTGCAACATATCTTCGCTTTCTGAGCAGAACCAATCCTAAAATGATTGGCAACAGGTAAAACATTCCGTAGATTATTTGTAATATCTCGGTAAGAAGCGGAGTGGAAATTTTATAAATCAAATGTGTGGGATCTGTTCCGAAAATCCACCTGTCGATTGAAATAAATAAATGATCATAATCATACACACGGATAGGTTTTACCATAAAATAAATTTCTTTAAACGTAAGAAGAATAAGCGGAACAACATACCAATAATGAAGGCTAGTCCAGAATTTGTTTTCATTTTTTGTTTCCAGGTAAGCGAAGAAAAAAGTTAGGGTTATTATGCCTGTATTGACAAGTATCCATAGCCACCAGTTCGCTATCCTTGAACAAAAAATTATATTCAGTAAAGTAAGTACAATGTAAAATACCACCACTACAACATCGAATGCCTTAAGGTGTTGTACATATTCTTTTGTTTTAACCATTCGGTCGAGATAAATAATTTTTAAGTAGATTCGGATTGATCACTCTTGTCCAGGACGTAAACTGCCAGACTTTCAAATTCTTTTATGTCTAATTGTTCCGCCCTCCGGGTAAGATCAATACCGGTAGCTGCAAAATTTAATTCTTTAAATATACTATTACCAAGGGAATTTTTTAAGGTTTTTCTTCTATTCCCGAAACATGCTTTAACTACGTTTATAAACGATTGCTTGTATTCATTGTTGAAATGCTTTTCCTTCATCCGGATTTGAACTACTGCAGAATTTACTTTTGGCCGGGGATAAAAAACATTAGGTGAAACTTTAAAACAAAGTTCTGTGGTGCTGAAATATTTTAGTAACACTGCAAGAATACCGTAATCTTTTGTTCCTTTGTTTGCCGTCATTCTTTTTGCAACTTCGTATTGAACCATCAATACTGCATCAGATACCACTTCGATATTATCGATCAATTTAAAAATGATGGGGGAGGTAAGATTATAAGGAATGTTGCCGATTATCCTGATTTTTTTTTGTCCCTGTTTTTCAAAATTCTTTAGATCTAACTTTAAAAAATCGGCTTGTAAGATATTCAAACCAGAGAATCTTTTCTGCAGATCTTCAATTACCCGTGTGTCTATTTCAACTGCGTAGAAGTTTTTTGTTTTACTGTATATGAATTCAGTTAATTCTCCGTTTCCCGGTCCGATCTCTAAAATCAAATCATCTGGTACCGGATCTATTTGATTAGCGATTTTTTTCAGGATATTCTGATCTTTTAGATAATTTTGACCGAATCTTTTTAGCGGTTTATGCTTCTTCAATTTATTATAGTACAAATTATGCTGGTTATATTAATTACAAACAATTATAATAATGTGTGGAACTTACTTTTGCAATAGTAATTTAAACTTCATACTTTAACAAAATTATTTTTGAATAAAACTTACAATACGAGGAAAACACTTTGCCTTTAAAGTCTGTAATCAGCATAGATATGGGAGGCACCAAAGTATTGGTCTCAGTTATAAATAAAGTGGAAGGAATAACGGCACGGCTAAAAGTGCCGACAAATCCTGAAGCTGGCGGCGATGCTTACGTTAAAACTCTTGCCTCCACTGTGAACAATATTATGGCTGAGAACGATTTAAAAGAAAAGCATATTGAGGCAGTTTGTCTTGGTATACCCGGCTCGGTCAATCCATATACAGGAGTTATTGATCTTGCACCAAACCTCGGACTTAAGAATTTTAATATTAAAGAAAAGCTTCAGAAAAAAATATCTCTTCCCGTTTTGGTAGAGAACGATGTCAATCTCGGTGCACTCGGCATTAAATATTTTGGGGTAGGAAAAAACTCAACCGATATGCTTGCGGTTTTCATAGGCACAGGAATTGGTGGCGGTTTAATTCTGAATGGTAAAATTTATAGAGGTCCTAATTTTGTTGCCGGTGAAATCGGTCATATTCTTGTTGATAAGGATGGTCCAGTGTGTGGATGTGGTAACCGCGGATGTTTTGAAACCATTGCCAGCAGAACTGCGATTGTAAATAAAATAACCGAGGACATAAAAAAAGGAAAACAAAGCAAGCTTGCAGCAAAAGTTAAATCGGGTCAGAGAATAAAAAGCAAAGCGCTTGCTAATGCATTGGAGATAGGAGATAAAGTTGTTACAAAAAGGACGTCCGAAGCATGTAATGTAATCGGTGGTGTGCTTGCAAGCCAGGCTAATTTTATGAACTTTAACCTGATCGTTCTCGGTGGTGGGATGATAGAAGCAATGGATGGTTTTATGATTCCGAAGATAAAAGATGCTTTTCATAATCATGTATTAAAAGCAGCTGCAAGAGATCTTAAAATATTACCATCGAAACTGGGAGATGATGCTGCTATCTGGGGTGGAATAGCTTTGGCTGAGGAGTTTTTAGGAGAAACACTTCAATCAAATTGAGATTCGATATTTCTTAGTTCCGTATTTAATCTTTCCCATTCAATTAAACAGACATTTAGTTTTTGTTTAGTTTCTGAAAATTCATTACCTAATTCAGTTGCTTTTTCGTGATTGTTGTAAGTGCCGGGATTTGCTAAAGTTTTTTCAAGGTGCTTTTCTTTCTTTTCCAGTGCATCAATCTCTTGTTCAAGCTTTGCGATTTTATCTGTAACATCTTTTGTAGCCCTGTATTTTGCCTGCCTGTTTTCAGCTTCAATTCTTTTCTTATCTTTTTTTAAATTTATCCTTTCAGTCTGATCTGATTTCTCCTCTTCCTTCTTTTTCTGAATTTCCTCTCGTTTCATAAGGTAATAATCTATACCACCGGTAAAGGTTCTGATAATTCCTTTACGTATTTCAACCACTTTATTTACAATTGGTTGAAGAAAATCAACATCGTGTGATACAAGAATTAGTGAGCCGGGAAAGTTAATCAATGCTCTTTGGAGAACCCTTTTTGATGAAATATCCAGATGATTTGTTGGTTCATCGAGTATTACTAAGTTTGATTGTGTTAGTAGTATTTTAGCAAGCGCAACACGGCTTTTTTCACCACCGGAAAGTACTCCTGCCTTTTTAAAAACATCATCACCGTGAAATAAAAACGCACCCAGGAGTGAACGAAGTTCTTCAGGTGTTTTATCTTTTGCTATACCATAGACTGTTTCGATGATATCGATATCAGGATCAAGGTTATCAGCAACGTCCTGTGCATAAAATGAAATAAAGGTGTTGTGTCCTGTAATTCTTTCTCCATCTTCAAAGTTGATTCTGCCTGCAATTATTTTTGCTAATGTTGTTTTACCCGCACCATTGGGACCAACAAAAGCAATTTTTTCACCGCGAATTATTTGAAAATCTATTTCATTAAAAATTTTATTTTCGCCATAAGATTTTGAGATCCCATGTAATTCAATATTTACTTTACCGCTTTTAGGTGGATCGGGGAAATTAATATTTATTTCATCTTCAAAATCAGGCAGCTCGATTAATGCTTCCTTTTCAAGCTGCTTGATTCTGCTTTGCACCTGTTTAGCTTTTGTGTTCTTATATCGGAACCGTTCGATAAATCTCTTTGTATCTTCTATTTTCTTTTTTTGTAGTTCGTGTTTGTGAATTAATTCCTTATCTCTCTCGTCTTTGTATTTTAGATATGCAATGTAGGTGCCGTTGAAAATAGAAAACCTGTGGTTAAAGATTTCATAAGTCTTGGTTGTAACGGCATTAATAAAATGTTTATCGTGTGAAACAATTATTAGTGCGCCTTTGTATTTGTTCAGAAAATTTATAAGCCATTCAAGAGAATCCAGATCCAGGTGATTAGTCGGTTCATCAAGCAAAATGATATCATTTTGCGAAATCAGAATTTTAGCGAGTGCAATTCTCATTTGCCAACCGCCGGAAAATTCATCTGTCAATCTTGAAAAATCCTTTTCTTCAAACCCTAATCCCATTAATATTTTTTCAACATTGGATGAGACGCTGTAAGAATCAAGTTCTTCAAGCCTTTGATGAACTTCACCTAAGTTATTAACTAAATCCTGCTGCTCTTCATTTGAGATATCGTTCAGAGATAGTGCCCCGGTTAATTCTTTTTCTTTTTGCCGGAGATTTGTTATATCGGTGAGGGCATTCATCGCTTCATCAAGGAGGGTGCTTCCTGTATGAACGATGTGATCCTGTGGAAGGTACCCAATCGAAATTCGTTTTTGTTTTTGAACCAAACCACTTTCAGGTTGTAATTTCCCCGAGATTATTTTAAACAGGGAAGATTTACCACTACCATTTGCACCAACGAGAGCAGCTCTATCACCGGAATTAATTTTAAAGCTAACATCCTTAAAAAGATATTTGCCGTTAAATTGCAACGAGATGTTCGTAAGATCAATCATCTGTAAGAAAAGTAAATTTCAGAAAGGGGAAAACTAGAATTACTTACGCAGAACAGCAACCTTTCCGGTGGTTATGCTGTTTCCTTCGGTATCGTAAGCTACAATTATATATACACCGCTGTTGACGATATTTCCGTTTTTATCCTTTCCATCCCAGAAAGCAATTCTTCCACCAGGAGATGAAAAATCTGCAACAAGATTTCCGTCTATGTTCAATACTTTTATTTCGGAATCCTTTATTAAACCATCAATAGTAAGAAGTTTGTTGTTTCCGTCTAAGATATAAGGGTTGGGATACATAAACAGTTTATCAAACGATTCTGCAGGTTTAATAAACGGTGTTTCAAATGATGCCAGACCTCTATCGGTTCCAACATAAACAATCCCGGCATTTTCATCAATTGCCAGGCTCTCTATTCTGTTGGAGAGAAGCGGGCTATTTTCAGAATTAAAGGATGCTAAAACTTTTGAACCATCTGAATTCACCAGTAAAAGTCCTTCATTAGTTGCTATCCACTTTTGATTAATTGGATCAACAGCTATATCGTTGATGGATTGCTGCCTCAATGAAAAAATAGGATTAATTGTAAGAGAAGACGCCGCTGATGATAAGATAGAAGCAACATTGGTTATAATATTTGCGCCAAGAGATGTCCCAATCCAGACATCGCCTCTTTTATCTACTACAACAGCGTTAATATCGTTTTGTTCCAATCCATCTGCAGTAGTAAGAAAACCGGAACGATCATCGCTGCTAATATTAAAACTTTTCATTTCGTTAAAGTAAAACAATCCCGCTGATTCGCGGGAACTAAACCATTTTGTATCATAAGGATCAATTGCTAGATCATAATGCTGTTTAACTATTCTGTTTTGTTCGGCAGGAACGGAAAAATGATGCCAGCTTGTATCAGAACCTGCCTCCAGCATACTTAAAGTTTTACGATCGGCTGCTGCATAGTTTAATACCCATAGATTATTCTGGGAATCATTTCCAAAACCTGTAATAACCAGATAATCTGGATTCTCAGGGACTCCCTGCATTCCGGTGTTTTCTCTGTTAAATAATGTAAAGTTTTCATTGTTGTATCGTAAAAATCCAAATCCCCATGTACCTAAGTATACTTCATTGTCGGGGGAAGTATATACAGAATAAACATCGTTATTTGGTAATTGCGGTAAATTTGAAACGTTATAATTGTTCCATAAATTTTTGTTGTAACTATAAAACCCTACACCTGCACCATCCTTTCCACTTGCCGACCATAATACTTCTTCAGAGTTTACACTCATTTGCGGAAATTGATTTGCTGTCGGACCATTTGCTATAAGGTACTTAACGGAATCGTCCCGATTAACAAATAATGTACCATTAGTGGATGCAATTGCATAACCCGAATTTGGAGAAATTGAAATCCTTTTCAGATCATATGGTGAAGTATGAATTTGTGTAAGGGTATTGTTTCTATAAAGATATATTTTTTTATCAGATAAAATAAACAGAGAATCGCCCTTTGCCTGGATATCTGAAACTATCTGGTTATTGAACTGGGGAAGAAAAACTGACCAATCATTGCCATTAAATTCTGCTAATCCATTGTCGGTAGCAACAAGAATTGAATCATTATAACTGATTACTTTATAAGACTTAGTTCCGGGTAATCCGTTTATATTATTGTAAGTATTCCATGAATCCGGTGCCGACAAATTAGTTGCACCCTTTTTCTGTATGGCTAATCCTTCGTCTGTACATACATAAATAAGATCAAATTTATCCGCAAAATTTACACGGGTGTTAGTTGTGAATGACCCGAATTTGAAGAACGTATCGAAAAAAATATAATTATCAGCGTCGATAAGTGATACCCCGAATTCAGATGATACAATAATTGTATCGGATTTTATATTCAGATAGTTGATATTCTTGTTAACCTGTCCTGAATTTGCAATATCCATAATAACGTTAAAAGAATTATCATCCGGATTAAAAATATCAATTACACCATCTGCACTGCCGAGCCAAATATTTCCTTTATTATCTTCGGTAACGCTTGTTATGGATAGACCCTGAACTCCGTCTGCTTTAGTAAGTGTTTTGTATGTACTATCAGACAGCAGGTATCCGAAAGCACCGCCATCAGTTGCCGACCAGATTGCATCACCTGAAAAAAATACATCGGTAACATTCCGGAGATCAGAATAATTTTTCCAGTTTGTAACTTGCTGTGGATGGATGTTAGAAATAAAGAATACAACGAATAAGAAAAGAAAATAGTTTCTCATTTTTTAGACCCTTTTGTTTCAGTGCTGGTAGAGATATTTCCTATTCGTTTCCTTAATTGAAATGTTTACTATATATAAAGATAAAAAACTTTACCTTTTTTTGTAGGGTATAAAACTTTGTATTAAAATTTACGCGGAATTCCTCATTAAACAGGTTCTCATTGCCTCAACTGCAATGGGCGAAGTATAATATTTACCAAAATTATCATCGTCCTCTCTTTTACCGCCATGAAAATCGGATCCACCAGATTCAAGAAGAAAATATTCATTCACAATACCGCGATAAAACCGTGTAAGATTTTCATCGTGTGAGGGATGAATTACCTCAATACCATCAGCGCCGGCTTCAATTAGTTCTTTTACTAAACTTTCAGGCATTTTACCAGGATGAGCTATGAATGATAACCCTCCGGCATCGGAAATTATTTTAAACGCACTTTGAGGTGAAAGATGCACTTTTCTTTCGTAAGCTGGTCCGCCGTTCTTTATATATTTATTGAAGGCTTCATAATATGAGCTTACCAATTTCCTTTCCAGCATAGCCTGCGCAATGTGCGGTCTTCCTATTGCAGAGTTTTTTGATTGTTCAAGTACATCATCCAGTTTAATTTCCAAACCGAGGTTATTCAATTTTCCAACAATGCTTGCCGCTCTTCTTAATCTTTCATCACGAAAAAACTGAAGATAATGTTCAAGTTCTTTATTATTGATATCGACAAAGTAACCTAAAATATGAACTTCTGCTCCTCTCAGATCTGAACTGATTTCCACTCCGGGGATAATCTCAATACCAAGATCATGTCCTAATTCCGTTGCTTCTTCAATGCTGTTGGTGCTGTCATGATCCGTAATGCTCAGGATATCTATTCCCCTCTCATGTGCTTTCAGAACTAATTCTTTAACTGAATGAAATCCATCCGATGAGTTGGTATGAGTATGTAAATCTACTTTTCTATTTTCCATCAAAAAGATTTGTTATCAATTGAATAATTCTTTGAACTTTTCGTAACTGATTATTCTCAGCTTGGAACCCTCTAATTCTACCAGTCCCTTCTTTGCAAAAGAATGCAAAGTTCTGGAAATCGTTTCTCTTGAAGTGCCTGCCATATTTGCCAGTTCATGCTGGAAAGGAAGTTTTTCAATTTCAACAACGCCATGTTTTATTCTTCCAACATCGTCAGCTAACTGTAGAAGAACTGTAGCAACTTTTCCTTCGGCATCTTTAAGTGAAAGAGCTTTTATTTTCATACTGGCGGCACGAAGTCTTTGAGTAAGCTCCTGGAGAAGTGCTATAGAAACCTCCGGGTGTTCATAAAGCAAATCGAGAAAATCTGTTCTCTGGATAATAAACAAACGTGATTCTTCAAGGGCAATTACATTAGCTGAACGATTCAAACCATCCAGCAGAGCCATCTCCCCAAAAAAATCGAGTGGATTCAGTATCGATAAAATTACTTCTTTACCGGAATCATCATTACTTATCCGGCTTACTTTAACTTTGCCTGAAACTATAACAAAAAAAGCTGATCCCGCTTCTTCTTCGCCAAGTATAATAGTATTCTTCGGATATAAACGAACAGTAGCAAGTTTGGATACTTTTTCTATAGTTTCTGGGGAAAGTTCTGAAAAAATCGGTACCGAACTTAAGAATTCTGCATTTCCGGTATTCATTTTCTATCACTCTTTACAAACATAATGTTAAAATATGCTTGTATTTTCTGAAAGTCAATGTTTGCGATAAAACAGAGGTTAATTTAAAAAGCTAATAATCTCGAATTTATTTTATGGAATAGTGGTAATAGAGTAAATTACGTTGATTTTCTTATATGCTGTATCTATTTTAACAAACTTAAATTAAACTAAAATGGAGATATAATTTATATGGCTATGATGGCCAAAATGAGGAGCTTAGCCCCGGCGTTTATTTTAACTGTTGGTGTTCTGTTTGTACTTTTTATGGTTATATCAGATTCCAGTGTTATGCAGGCTTTAGGTGGACCTTCAAATGACGTCGGTTCGGTTAACGGGGAAGAAATTTCATATAAGGATTTTCAAGCTGCTGTAGATCAGCAGCGTGAAGCGAGAAAACAACAAGGACAGGATGTTGATGATGAAAACCTGGATCAGTTCAGAGATCAGGTCTGGGATTATGTTGTATCGCAGAGATTGATTGAACAGGAAGTAAAAAAAATGGGAATCACTGTTTCAGATGATGAAATAAGAGATATCATACTTGGTGATAATCCTCCGGCATTTCTCAAACAAAATTTTATCGATTCAGCAGGAAATTTCAATCGCCAACAATACGAAACCGCTTTGTTTGACCCTCAGAATGAAAAAGTGTTAATAAATGCAGAACAATCTGTAAGGCAATACCGGATTAATGAAAAACTTCAAAGTATTATCATGGCATCTGTTAACGTTACACAGGATGAAGTATTAAGAGCATTTAAAAGCAAAAATGTTTATGTGAATAGTGCTGATTATGCTTATTTCCCGATCAGCTTATTTCCCGATTCTACAATTACTGTTACAGATGAGGATCTGAAAAATTATTATGACAATAATATCGATAAGTATACAGTAAAGGAACAGCGAAAACTGGATTTTGTATTGTTCAACAATCAGCCTTCTGCCAAAGATTCCGAAATTGTATATAAAGACCTTCAAAATGTGAAATCAAATTTTAATGAAGAAGATACAACCGATTTTAAATATTATGTGAACATCTATTCTTCACAACCATATTCTATTGATACAATTTCATTTGCTTCTCTTTCCCCGGAAGCAATTGATTCATTACAATCTGCCAATATTGGCGATATAATTGGTCCTGTTGCTGTATCGGGTGGTGTTGCACTTTACCATTTGTTGGGTGAAGTAAAATCAGATAATGGATTGGTAAGAGCATCTCATATACTGATCAAAACAAATCCGAATGGTGATAATGAGAAAAGTTTAGAAGAAGCAAACAAAATTTATGATGAGTTAAAAGCCGGTGGAGATTTTAAAAAAATTGCCAGGGAAAAATCTCAGGATCCCGGAAGTGCAGAACGCGGTGGCGACCTTGGTTGGTTTGGCAAAGGTACAATGATTAAAGAGTTTGAAAATGCGGCATTCAACGGAAAGGTTAATGAAATCCAAAAACCACTGAAAACAAATTTTGGTTATCATATAATCAAAGTTACCGGAAGATCAAACAAAAATTATATCGTTGAGAGAATTTTTAACCCGATAAAGGAATCTGCTACTACACGCGATGAAAGGTATAATGCAGCTAAAGATTTTTCGTACCTCGCCGATAAAAACGGATTTGAACCTGAAGCAAAACTTGGAAATTATAAAATGTTATCCTCAGGCTATTTTACATCCGATGCCACATCAATTCCAGGGATTGGTGTTAATAAGAGACTTATAGAATTCGCATTTGATAATGGAGTTAATTCTGTTAGTGAGGTTTTTAAAGTTCAGCAGGGCTATATAGTTGCGAAAGTTTCTGAGATTAAGGAGAACGGTTTAACTCCATTCGATGAAATTAAAGATCAGATTAAACCGCTGGCATTGAAAGAGGTTAAATTAGAAAAAGCAAAAACATTAGCTGAAAATCTGAAAGCAAAATTAAACGGGAACCTGAAAAAGATAAATCAACTCGATTCAAGGATTTCTGTGAGGACTACGCCAAGATTTAACTCTGAATCAACAATTCCTGGTATCGGGAAGAATTATGCTTTTATAGAAACTGCTATAAATGGAGATACAGCCAAAGTGCTGGGTCCGGTTGAAGCACCTACTGGATGTTTTTTAATAAAGGTGAATTCCAGATCGCCATTTGATTCTACTGCTTTTTCAGCTCAAAGTTCTACATTGAGGAA
>Ga0315536_1000381_pt1 | contig 22223 bp, 18 predicted proteins | sample SalMarSW160230MG_FD_203093 | JGI IMG/M metagenome (GOLD analysis project Ga0315536, IMG submission 203093) | Salt marsh sediment microbial communities from the Plum Island Ecosystem LTER, Massachusetts, United States - Salt Marsh Sediment SW1602-30 ...
TATTTTTCCTTATTATTTCTCTCATATTATTTATCTTTAGGTAATTATTATTTGAAATTGGATTTTAGTTTAATGTTTCAAGATTTTTGAATTAACATGATCTTCATTAGAAAATTAAACTCTAAATTTTAGAAATCAATAGAAAAACTTTAATACCAGATTACATTTACAATATACTTAGAACCAAATGATTAAATTAAAGAGATCGTAGAATTAAGACGATTTCCGAAAAAAAAAATAAAATATGATTTTACTTCGCAATTTTACTATTAATTATGCATAGAAGCAATTTAAGATAAAATGTTAAGTGTAAGGTGTTATAAATGTTGGAGAATATGATTTTTTTAAAAAATAGTTCTGTAATTGATTCCACTAATCCTTGTAATGAATTAATGAACCAAAGCATTCAAATAGTGGATGGAGGTCCTTTTTTAGAATCTCGTAGAACAGATTCAAATGTTGATGAAGAAAAACTCTATGAATTTTATAATTTATCGAGATATTATGATTTGGCATTTGCTAGAGATGCTGATAGTGATATAGAATTTTTCAGTAAATGTTTTAAGCGTTATTGTAATAATGATATTAAACGATTGTTAGAACCAGCATGCGGGCCTGGTTTGTTCTTGGAACACATACCTAAATATGGATATACAATCTTAGGATATGATTTAAACCCTGCTATGATCGATTTAGCTAAGAGTAGACTACAAAAGAGTAATATCTCTTGTCAAATCGCTGACGCTGTTATTGATAATATGATAACTGGGAAATTTGACAAGAAATTTGATGCTGCTTTTATATGTATAAATAGTTTAGGATATTTAAGAAAAGACGAGGATATTAGATCCCATTTTCTGAATACTAGCAATTCTTTGAATGATGGAGGTCTTTATATTGTTGAATTGAGTTGCAAGTGTGAAGACATAAGAAACGAGAAAAAAATTGATGATACATGGTATGTAAATAAAGATGGCATAGACCTCGAGGTACAATGGGTTATAAACTGGTATGATATAGAGAAAAGAATTCGGCACGTCGATTTAAAAATGAAAGTCAATGATAATGGACAAAATCTTCTTATAGAAGAATCTCATGATCTTAGACTTTGGATCTATGATGAGTTCAAAGAATTTGCTAAATCAGCTGGATTTGAAATTGTTGGCATATTTAACCAGAAATATGAAGAAGTACCAATACTTACACCAATAATTGGTGAGTTAGGGGCATTATTCTTCGTGTTAAAGAAAATATAAACATATAAAATCTCACATCCATCTAATTAATTTTCTTGGTTTTCTATTTTTCGTATTTACTCTTTTGAAGAATATGCTTTAGCTTTATTCATCGTTTTTTTTATTTTTTTTTGAGATCTTATCTCCATTTCTTAAAGTTAAATCATAGAGCCATTTATAAACGCTCGTATTTTTAAGATTTAATATTGGTTTAGATGTTACTCTAACTTCTTTTATCTTGGGTAACATCAGTATTACTACAATTATACGAAAAATTCCTGAAACTAAAAAGAGAAAATGATACCGATTCATAAAAGTAATGGGGATAAATGTGATTATAACGCTTCCTGTCATCCCTCCAACTAAGATTGCTATGCCTAATAAAAAGCTATAGAAAGCAATATATGTACCTCTCTTTCTTCCAGAAATATTGTCATAAATAAAATTTGATGTTGCTAAATTAAATGAAGTCCACCCAATTCCACCAAGTAATTGAGGTACTAAAAGAATTCCTAATGGTGTATCAAAAAAGATCCAGAATAAAGGTAATAGAGGGATGATTATTCCTCCAATTTGGAGTAATCTTACATTTCCAAGTTTATCGGATAATTTTCCCAATATTGGAAAGATGAATAATGCAACAAGGGATGAAAATACATTGATGAGAATAAAAATGGAATAATCGAAATGCAACTCAGATAACATGTACACCGAAAAAAAAGGACCCGCAATCCATTGACCTAAGGTCAACATGGAAACAAACAAAGTAAATTTTCCAAAATTACTCTTTGGGAGTTCTTTAATTATCTGGCTAAATTTTATGTGATCTACATCCTCAACGTAATATGGAGGATAATAATGCTTTGTAAAAAGATAAATAGACCCTCCACGTGTTAAAAATCCAAAGATAAAAATAAGAGTGAATCCAATAAAAATATTCCCTTGGAAATCAAACCAATCCAAAAGATAAGATAACCCCAAAGTGCCACTTAATGCAATAGCATTTGATATAAGGTTGCGCTTGGCAAAATATCTTCCCCTGAAGTTCTCGGGAACAACATCTCCCATCACTGAAAACCATGACGGATTCATAAATCCTGAAAATACCATGTAAAGTAAATAAGAACCTATTAAAATCCAAGGAAGAATCGTGTGTAATAATCCCAGGGAATAAATTAGTGCAATCAAAAAGAAAAAAGGCCAAATGGCACCCATCCCTATAACACCACCCATTAATGTTGATTTTCTTGAGTGTTTCTCAATCCTACGTGAACCAATAATTTGACCTACCGGTGAGAGTAAATTCCCAAGAGATGATAAAATTCCAATTTGAAATGGTGAAGATTCAATGCTAAGAGCGAAGGGTACAATATAATTATCAGAAAGCATGCTACTGAATATTCCAACAGAACCTTCTGCAATTGAAAGTCGCATTGTCTTCTTTTTAAGATTCTCATCATCATTAGGAACATCCATAGGAGAAATCCCTCGTAATTTAAGTAAGCTATATTGAAGATATTAAGTGTTGATGTGGAGTATTTTTGCGGGAGGAAATCCATTAAAATGGGTAGCTGATGCATTTGTATAAGCACCCACATTTTCAGAATAAAGGAGATCTTCTACATTCAGATCAGGTAGTTTTTCTTCAAGAGAGATCTTATCTAACGCATCACAAGTAGGCCCCACAACAGCACTCTCCATTAGCTCTCCATCTTTAAAAGCTTTAAAATGATACTGAATGTGATCGAAGATACATCCAGAAAATGTATTGTACACTCCGTCATTTACGTAATAATAAGTTTTATCACTCCTTAATGCTTTGCCATTAATTTCTACAACCGAGGTTGCGCTTGTTGCTACTAAAAAGCGCCCAGGCTCTGCAATGATTTTTATCTCGGGATTATCAAAATATTGATCAATATTATCGTTAATCGTCTTGGATAATTCTTCAAATGGAGGTACTTGATCATCATAAGGTACTGGAAATCCTCCTCCTATATCTAATATAGACAGTTCATTTCCTATTTTTTTAGATTGTTCGAAAAGATCATGGGCAATTTTAAAGGCATGGACATAATTCTCAAAATTGCTGCACTGGCTACCCACATGAAAACTTAGACCTTCAACCTTAAAGCTTCTCTTGTTGGCATGTTTTATCAGATCAATACATTTATTAAGGGGTGCTCCAAATTTCGTTGATAATTCCACAACCGAACCCGTGTTTGGGACATCTATCCTAAGGATCAAGCGACTTTTCTCGCAATATTTAGCTATTTTCTCGATTTCAATATCATTATCAAACGTCATCTGCAAGAAGTAATTGTTAAGGCTTTTTAATGAATCAATTCGCTTTACGGGATTCGCATAGATCACCTTTTCATTCATAAATTGGCGCTTTCTCTTACTATTCCCTTCAACTACGTTTTGAACAATCATAAATTCTTCCCATGATGCTACATCAAAACTAGAGCCCAAGTTATACATGGTTCTTACAATTTCTGATTCTGGATTAGCCTTTATAGCATAATAAGGTTTTACTCGAGGAAGACTCGAGCAAAAAAGATCATAGTTCTTCCTAATTATTTCATGATCAATTACAAGCAATGGAGTACCATTTTTACTTGCTAGTTCTAACAATTTAGACTTAACAGTCATAATATTTTCGATACATGATTTTATTAATAATCAAATGTTATAAGTTAAAAAAATTTTTCCAATTGGAAGAATGGATTATGAGTGTCATGTTATTTAAGAGGAATTTCAAATACCTCGAAAAAGAAAGAGATTAATTAACTTTTTAACATTGTATTCGTTTTTTTCATAAAAAAACCAAAAAAGATTCTAAATAATGAATGAAACTAACCCAGTAGATTTTATATCAAAAATTCCAGATACCGAAAAACTGAAAAAGATATCCGCCCTATTCAATGAAAACTGGATCTATAATTTCTTGGTTGGTGCTGGAATTTCAATGGATCCTCCTTCTTGTGTTCCATCTGCGAGGATGTTTGTAAGTGAGTTATTCAAATATTATGCACCTAAATATGAAGCCAACAGTTTATTAGGATTAGATTCATTGAGATATGAATTAGTTGTCGAAAAAATAGAAAACTTGTTTGATAAAGATCTCAAATTTCTAGACTATTTAGATGAGGTCAAGGAACCCAATGTTAACCATGTCTTTTTAGCAAATATGACAATGAGATATTGTAATGTCATAACGACAAATTTCGATTTTCTACTTGAAATGGCGCTGAAAAATAAATTAGCACCATATCCCTTAACTCATCCTTATCATAAAAAAGTCATGATCATCATTACCAAGGAAGATTATGAGAAAAACGTGAAAGGTCAATTTCCGATAGTCAAGATACATGGTTCAAAATGGGATTGCATTAAAGGTAGAAATACTAAGAATTCATTAATTACTACCATCAGTGCTCTTGGAAAAGAGAGAGAAAAAGGTAAGACTTTTGCTATTGAGCCATACAAGAAGAGATTAATTGATTCTATGATGCAATACCGAGATCTTGTAATCATGGGATACTCGGGTAGCGATGATTTCGATATTGGTCCCATGTTAAGAGAATTAACAAGTATTAAAAGGTTGATTTGGATAGAACATGATCAAAATCTCGAAACTGAGGAAATTTTTATCTATAATCCATTAAAATCTTTAAAATTCGCGCCAAGTTCAGATCTTTCGAAACAAGATAACATGCTTTTAGAAATTGCTATTACGAGAAATATCGAAGTGTATAAAATAAAAACGAACACGATTAATTTTGTAAAAAACCGCTTAGCTCCAATCTTTAAAGAGAATTTTGATACTTTAAATGAAGCTCCTGCAAAACAAATTCCCAGTTTTAGTGAGTACATGGAAAAAAATCATATTAATGCCGCAGCATCCTCCAAGTATAGGCTTGCTCATGAAATTTATAGTGAATTAGGTGAAATTCAATATGCTGAAAGAACTGCATTAACAGGTTTAACCCTTGCAAAAGAAGAAAGAAATGATATTAACGAAATGTATTTCACAAATGCGTTAGGATTACTCTATTCCACAAAAGGTGAAATAGACAAAGCATTCGAAAAATTGCATCAAGCATTACAGCTAATTGAGAGATTAAATCAGGAAAATGAGAAAATTGGAGTACTTATCAATATCGGGGAATTATACAGGAAAAAAGCTGATTTTAAAAATGCTTTAAAATATACGATTGAGGCATCGAATATCATAAATGATAATACTCCTAATTTGTTGAAATTTTCTTTACTAAATAGTTTAGGAGTAATTTATAATACCAATGGGGATCTTCAAAATGCTATCAAAGAGATCAAAAAGGCTCTTGAAATAGCTGAAATAATGGGAGATTTATCAAGAAAGGCATTATGTTATAATAATCTCGCAGGAATTTACTCTTCACAAGGACTTTTAGAACTTGCTTTGAAAAATGCTTCTGAAGCTCTTAAAATAGATGAATTACTCGGAGATTTAGATGATATGGCATCAAATTTAAACACAATTGGTAATATATATAGCCTCGCGGGATATAACGATGAGGCATTGAAATATTTAGAGCGAGCATACCAAACAGCAGATAAGATTAAGAGGATAAGAATCAAGTCACTTGCAGGTAATGCCATGGGAGTGATTTACTTTACTCTTGGAAGAAATGACGATGCGATGAAAATATATAATGAAACCTACAAAATAAGACAAGATTTAGGTGATTTATCGGGTCAGGCGACTAGCTTGAATAATATGGGATTGATTTACCGTGCGAAAAGGGAGTATAATAAAGCTTACGAGTTATTCAATAAATCAATTGGAATTGCTGAGGAGATCGGAGAAAAAGCACATTTAGCAGTGCGTTATGGAAATAGAGCATCAATTCACGAAGCAAGAAGAGAGTTTGAAAAAGCGCTTGAAGAATACAAGAAAGCATTTGCAATTGCAAAATCGCTACAAAATATGCATGAAGCAGCAAAACAACTCTTCAATATTGGAGGAATTTTAGGAGATATGGGGCAGCACGATGAATGTATTAAAAAATATACCGAAGCCCTCAATATATTGGAAGAGCTAAAGATAAAACCTGGAATTGCTAGAGCGTTAAATAACTTAGGTACGGTTTATTATAAATTCAAAAGAGACTATAAAAAATCCATTGATTTCTTACAAAGATCTGTAACGATCTATAAAGAAATAGAAGATCCTCAAATGCTTCTCACATCTCAACAAAATCTTGATTTCATAAAGAAAGAATATGAAAAAGGGAAATGAGGTTTAAAACGGATAAGGAAGAAAGTACCAATAGGAATTATCATGTGATTAATAATTAAAATTAAACATTTTTATTGATATTAAGCGTTTTTCTGGACATATTAAAAGAAACTAATAATTGAGATCAGTAAAAGTTAGATAAAATTAAAAGTGACTTAAAAAATGGTTATATCAGACTTATATGAGAAATTGCGTCTATTGTTGAGTAAAGGCGAGAATGTTATCGGTTTACCAAAACATGAGGTAACTATGAAATTATTAAAAAACATGTTCACTCAACAAGAAGCAGAAATATTAACTTCAAGCTTTAGCAAAGTCAGTGTTCCAATGAACGTGAAAAAGATTTCGAGGTTATCCAATATAGCTATTGATGATTTAACAGAGATACTCGAAAACATGTATTACAAAGGAAAATTGATAAAATTAGGTACCCTATATGTCCTGTTACCTTATTTACCCGGCGGTTTTGAAGTATATTTCACCACTAATCGGGATGATCCCGAGAGAATGAAAAAGGCAGCAGAAGCACATTTAGAATTATTTAAATTGGGTTCTCCTTATGAATTAAGTGCCAGCGATTATACGATTTATCGCGTTATTCCTACAATAAAACCCACGGAAAAGGTGATTGAATTAGAAAATTCAATGGAATTGAAACATCAAATCTTACCTTTTGAAATTTTAAAAGACTATCTAGCAAAAGCTAATCCGAAGATATATGCAGTCGTTCCATGTAGTTGTAGAAATGCTGCAAAGTTAGCTGGAGAGCCTTGTAAACAAACAAATGAAAATTTTTGTGTTACCACAGGAACCTTGGCAAAAATGGTAATTGAACAAGGAGTTGGACGTGAAGTTTCCTTGAATGAACTGATGGAAGTAATGGAAAAGGCAGAAAAGGAAGGTTTAGTTCATGAAACGTTTAATATGCAAGATACTGCTACGTTTGTGTGCAATTGTTGTTCATGTTGTTGCGGATTTTTAAAATCTGTAAAAGAACTTAACAACTATAATGCTATCACTAAATCCAATTTTGAACCCCGAGTTCAGCAAGATCAATGCATTTTATGTGAAAAATGTCTAGAAATTTGTCCAATGGGAGCAATTTATCATCATTGGCCCCATAAAGAAGATTTATCTGATAATGAAATCAAGATTCGCCTGGATCGTTGCATAGGATGCGGTTTATGTGCATCTAATTGCTCCGAAGAGGCTATTGCTTTAGTTAAGGTTCGAGAATTCATACCCGTTAAAAGTCAGATGGATTTACTTACACAAAGAGCTGCAGGAAAAACTCACTAAGTTTTTTTAGTAAATTTTATTTTCTTATCTCTTAATTTCAATGATGAATATATTTTTCTAATTTCTCTTCTAATTCATCATTGAATGAATGTCTTTTACCCAAAATTATTTCAGGTCTTTTAAAGACTTATTTTTAATAAAATTTACGATTTTTTTCTCTAAAAATCCTGTAATCGAAGCGTCTGCAAAGTTTAATCTATCAAAATAGAGCCTTAGATTTTTAATTTTATAATTTTCATATACAAGAATTTCAGCAATTTTACCCGTTAGTTTCTTATTATTTTGTGTAACTCCATGGATATAAAATTCTTCAAAGAAAACATCTCCCTCAACCATTATAATAATGGGTTCAAATTTAATTGTCGAAAAAGACTTGAAAAACCAGCTCAACCATTTTCTTACTCCTGATATTCCTGTTAAGGTTATCCCAAGCATTTCAATCTCGCAATCTTTAGAAAAATAGGTAAGAAGTGTATCTATATTCATTTTTTCTAAATCATTATCCAAATCAGCTGCTACTTTTAAGATTTTTTCTTTAATTTGATCATCCATCATAGCGTTTTTCTCATTATAAAATAATTATTATCTAAATTATATCATAAAAACCAATGGAATTGTATCGTGTTATATTAATTAATCTTGTGATTATTTATCATAAAGTTAGTAATTCAAATGATCATTTTTTGTGTGAATTTGTGAAATATACATGCAAGTAGTAAGCTGAAAACCCTCCAAAAAAGGAATTAATTATCATCCAAGGAAAAGCAAAATAAGCAACTCCAAGAAAAGAGCCAGGGTTTAAAAATGATCCTGTGCCCGACCCCGTTTTATAAAAAAAAGTTAATGCAATTAAGATTAATAAATAATAGACAATGCTCATAATAACTCCAGTAATACCGGAAACAATGCCTTGCTCTAACTTAGTCTTATTTTTTAGAAGGTAAAAACTAATATCAGCAGAAATTCCTGTTACTAAACCGAACGAGCAATAACCAATAACGCCCCAAATATTTATTAATACATCCATTTCGAAATAAGCTTCAACAAAAAATCCAATAACCGCATAAGGAATCCAAATAAAGAATCCCATTCCAAACTTTGGATAAATGAATTTTGCTAACATGACGATCAAACTATTAAAGAACCCAATCATATACACATAAAACATACCCATTCCAAAATACGGATCAATTACTCCAAATCCTTGCGTATCAGATCCAGAATAAAAATCCCAGAAGAAAATATTAAGGGTGAGATTAATCATCAACAAAAAACTATAAAAGCTCCATATCTTTACAAATTTAATGTCAAGCTTCATAAAATCATTTTTTTTTATATTTTTTTATGGTTATAAGGAAGTTATTTTTATTTTTAAATAATCTATAATCCATTATTTGAATAAATTACTAAAATTGAATAAGATAATAATTTGTGTTGATAATGAAAACTTTAGGATTGATTGGCGGAATGAGTTGGGAAAGTACTATTGAATATTATAAGCTCATTAATATATTAGTTAAAGAGAGATTAGGTGGTTGGAATTCCGCAAGATTGTTCTTATGCTCTGTTAACTTCTAAAAGAGCTTAAGGAGTTATAATGGGTTGTACTGAAATTCCATTGCTAATAAAACAAGAAGATATTAACACTATTATTTAATACTCTAAAAATACATCTAGAAGCAGAGATTGATCTTGCCCTTGGTTAAATTGATCTTTTTATATTTCCAAGTGAATCAAGATTTTAGTCCCAAATTTTTTAAAACGGGTATTAAAACACCTCTACACCTCTATTCACTTCGTTAATTGCCCTGATGTGACAGATAGAACAGGAGTTTATATTTCAAAATTAAAAATCACCAAACTATAAAAAGTATCATAAGATTAGGTATTAGGAAAGAAATTTTGGGACCTAAGCCTACAAATTCTAAGATTGCTTAAATTAAGTAATCAATATAAGGGTTTTATCTATATTCATCACCACAATCGCCAATTATTTTGAAGAGATCAGTTGATTTTTCAGTTACTCGGGCAATTTGATTTAAATCATCCTCATCTAATGAAAATGAGAAATCTTTTAAATTATCTTCAGCATGCTCAGAGATACCTAATCTAACTCCAATAATTGCACCTCCTACAATTGGATTTTCAAGAACATATCTTGTGGCGACATTCGCGATACTCACATTATGCTTTTTGCTTATTTCCTTTAATATTTTCAATAATTCTTGAAAAAGTGACCAATTTCCCCATTGATCTATCATGCCTTTATACTTTTGTAGTGATGCAGTATATAGTTGACTTCGTTTCGGTTCAGGCTGGTTAATATATCTTTCACTCATTAAGCCACCCGCTAGAGTTCCATATGCGAGTAATTTAATATCATGCTTAGCACAGAATTGAACCATAATTTTTTCGGGACGCTTATCTATAATCGAATATTGCACTTGATTTGAAACTATATTTATTCCCATATCAATAAACTCTTCTAAATGAGCGGTATCAAAATTAGTCAGACCCAAATTCTTAATAATACCCTCCTCCCGAAGTTCATTAAGATATTCCATTGCTTTAATATAATTATTATCTGAATAATCCCACCAGTGGAATTGGACCATATCCAATGATTCCATTCCCATTCTATCCCTAGAAATATCAATAGCGCTTTCCACAATTTTTCGAGTTATATTTTGTGGTCTTGGAACCCATTTTGTGAAAAATTTCAGATCTTCCAGAACTTTATCTTTCCCTCTTGATTCAAGTCTGTTTCTAAAAACTTTAACAAAATCTTCAGCAGGACCATAATGATCAGCTAAATCCCAAGTTATAAATCCCTTATTTACGAGAAGATCCATGCTTTCAATTGCTTTTTGAGGTTGAATTAGCCCATGACCTCCTGAAACTTGCCACATTCCGTTTAAAATTTTGAAAATTTTAAGGTCCTTTCCTAAATGATCGAATTTCTTAATATTAGTATCCAATTTATCCATCCCTATTAAAATGTTAAAAAAAAATAAAAAAAGTTGATTATCCTGTAGGAGAAAATACTCCTCCGAAAACCAACCATGCTAAAAATGATTTAGAGACAAGGCTTAGTACAATATACATTCTTTCACCATATAGATAGTCTTTCCATTTACCTACGCCTTTATATTGTAGAATCATATTGATTGCAAATGTATTAAAGAATATCAGTTCAATTACATAAATCCAATATACAAAAACTGGAATTTCTCCACCGTTAACTCCTGTATTAATGAAATATGCTGTAATAACGATCCAAGGAACTGCACCAGCGACTACTCCAAGATAATAAGCAGTCCATCTAACTTTTTCCTTCAACTTTCTTGTATATACATTTTGGAGCTCCATCATCAGACCAAACATGTTCATTAACGCATTAGATATAAAGATCATGAATAAAGCCCAGAAATCTAAGACTCCAAAGAATAAAGCAATTAGAACAATCATTATTGAGCTTGAAAAAGCATATTCAAACCATCGAACCTTATTAATTCCTTTTTTTAGATCTCTATTATATACTTTATTCAAAGGGTAAGCGATTAGAAAGTGCGCGATTGCAGATAAGAGTAGGAATGTTCCAACAAATGCACCTAAGGCTGTAAAAGCAAAGATCACTTCAGGATTTGGAGAAAGGGTAGGTGGAGGCCCAAGGTCAAACTCCAAATAGAAAGTATAAATATTTACCGAAAAACTCAAGAATGGCAAAAATCCAAAGAGTACCATGAGTAACCCTTGTACTAGATGCAAGAACATTGCATTTCGATTGAATTTTTTCAGATAGTCAAAAGTTATCTCTGATTTTGGGATTAACCATTCATCTTCATTTTTTATAGAATTCATAAGTATGATAGTTCAGCTTAAATATTTAAAAAAAATCTATTAAAATTATAATTTTTCATCTCCTATTTTTTAAAACTACTTATATCTTCCAATAGAATAATTATAAGTTATATAATTGCCATAATTCTTTTTTTTACATTTATCCTATAGTTCAAACTTGAGAATCTTGTTGTTTTGAAATTTGATTACAAATTGATATTTGAGTTCTTTAATTCTTATAAAAGCATAGTTTGATGAAGCAATGAATTCAGAAAGAGTAGGATGTTTTTCTAAATATAAAACAATGTAGTTTTGCTTATCATTATTAATTAATTCAGCAACTCCATTAGCTGATATTGCAACAGCATCTTGAAAATTGATGTAATTGTGAGGAGTCTCGGAAAAAAAATAGAAAAATTGTATTTTTTATTCATTCATTTCATATGCATCCTTCAGGGAATAAACTGTATTCCAAACGCTCCCAAATCTTTCATGATCAACGTTGGGTTTTTTTATCATCTTTAAGCACCATTCCATTTGTTCGGGAGTTGCACTTGATTTATGATATAAGTTCAATGCATATTTGGAAAAATCTCTGACTAAGAAATCAAAAATCTGATCTATTGTATCTTCATCAATTTTATAAATTGCTGCATTTTCAATGATAAGGTGTGCATATACTATTAAAGAAAAGATCTCTCCTATCCCAGATAACATGAAATCCATATCATTTTGTTGCTCAACGCTTGGAGTAGCTTTAGTTCCAAGTAAATTAAACAGTTTAATTTGCTCTAAGAAGGTTTTTACATTTGGTAGATTATATTTTTCAAACGCAGGTTTCCAATCATGAAGTTTAACTCGTGCTAAACCCTTTGTTGGGCCTTGGTTGAATAAAAAATCATCGTTTTTAGCTTGATCTTGTCGGGGAACACTTTCAAAATTTTTATGGTTCATAAAAAAACTCATCATAAATTTTAAAATTAAAGCAATGTTAACGTGGACTGTTCCTTCGAGTTTGGGTAATGCTCGTATATCTTTTGCGGCAGTTTCAAAGTACATGTCTTTTTCAAATCCTTTAGCAGCAATAACATCCCACAAAAGATTAATAACTTCCTCGCCCTGGGTCGTAGTTTTCATTTTCATCACGGGAGCATAGAGCAAGTAGCGTCGATCCTTATTTGAAGCAACACGCATGTAATCTGCTGTTCTCAAACCAAATAATTTCATTGCGACCAGACGGGTATAAGCATCCACAAAAGCTTGCTTTACATGCTGAAAATCGGTGACATGCATTTTATATAATCTACGATGAGCAGCATGATGTATTGCCTCATAAAAAGCATGTGTACAGATACCTATCGATGCCCAACCTAAATTATACTTTCCAACATTTACAGTATTCAGTGACGCATTCCAAGCTTCCTCACCTTTGGAGAGGATGTCTTCTTCAGTTATGGGATAGTCATGAAGTGCAAAATTTGCCACATAATTTTGACTTTCGCATACATTCTTAATCAATTCATAATTCTTATGTCGATAGTTTGCCACAAAAAAGACATATTGCTCTTTATTTTTCATATCATATTCAGGGATTTTTCCGATCTTATCTGCGAATTTTCCAAAGTTTGATACCATTTCTGCTTCGTTTCCATTACCAATATAATATTTTTCTCCATTTGCTTTATAAGAACCATCATCTTGAGGCGTGAGAGCCATTTCAGTACCATAAATATCTGCACCGTGTTCTTTTTCTGAAAGACCAAATGCGAAAATTGCCCCTTCTTCAAGTAATTTTGCTGCTTTCTTTTTTGCTAACTCATTATTGCTCATCCATATGGGACCTAAACCTAAAATGGAAACTTGCCATGTATACCAATAGCTTAGACCATAAAAACCGAGAATCTCATTGAATTCACAAATTCGCCAGGTGTCCCAACGATAGTTCTCATTTTTTCCATATTGAGATGGTGTTAGAAGTTGAGCAAAGAGTTTATTTTTACCTTGAAATTCAAGGAAATCAGAGTACCATACATTCTTATGGTCATCTTCTTTAATTTTAGCCCGACCTTTATTTTCAAAAAATTCAACAGTTTTAATCATTATATCGTCAGAATTTTTATCTGGATAATACCGATCACGTTTTTTAGGATTCAGTAGAATTGTCATAATTTCAATCTTATAATTTTAATTTTTAATATTACTAAAAGATACGAAATTTTTTAAAAATTATGAATAATATTTAAAAAATGTAAAACAAGAAAGAGCATTTGCTAAATTGATGCTAGATTAGTTATTTATGAGATGAAAAAAGATTGAAAAAGAAAACAAAACGCGGTTTTTTATTGGCACTACTAATTGGTTTTGATGAAAAAGAAATTCATTTGTGGAAAGTATATAGTAATTCTTTAAGGTTTTATAAAACTATCAAATTAAAACGAAAATGGAAATATTTAGATGATAAGCAAAGATATCATTCATTCCAAGAATTAGTAAATCTTATTCGAGTTGTTGTCAAAGATGGTGTAAAGAGCATTTTATTAGCAAGCCCACAGAAAAATAACAGTTCAACCCTCTTTTTAGAACACATTAATAAACATCACCAGTGGTTAACTCGTTCTAAGGGATATAATCGAGTTAGTTTTGGCGAGATTGTGGGAAACGCTAATTCATTAGAAAGTGCTAGATTTTTAATATCTCAAGAGAAATCAATGAATATTATTTCTGAAACTACCACTGACGAAATAAATCAATTAGTTAAAGAATTAAATAAAATTATCAATATCGGTGATCCTAGCATTTTATTGTTATATAATTTAGAAGAAATTGAAACCTTCATTTATGGGAGGAGTAAAAAAGATATATCCACAACAGAAAAGTTAGATTTCTTAATCGTAACGGAAAATTTCATTAAGAAACACAGTTATAAAAATCGAATACATCGCCTCATACAAATCGCGAATAACAAGGGAATTATAACAAAGACTATTTCAATCGAAAATCCTGCTGCAGATCGATTTGATCAATTTGGAGGAATTTTAGCTTTCAAGAAGGCAGATTAAAAGAGCAATATTTCCAAGAACTTAGAAACAAACCTTAAGATATTCCAATTGGAATATCTTATGAGATGAAAAAAAGCTTAAAAGAAAAATGGTATTAGAGATGTTTTTGCAATGATAAAATTCGTTTTTCTAATTTCTTTATCTGTGAGGCATTCTCAATTGCACCACCATTATTACCTAAAATTCCGATTGCGGCCTGAAAGTTTTGAATTGCGTTAAAATAATCTTTCTTCTTTTCAGCTATTTCACCGTATTCTAAACAAAATTCAATTTCTAGCGCTTTTATTTTTTTATCAAGTTCGAGTATAATGAATGAAATTCTTCCAATTGATAATTCAAAATTAAACCCCGTTGCCAAATATAGTGCTTTTTCATATTCTTTTTGAGCTTCTTTATAAGCTAAAGCTTTTTCAGCGGTTTCTCCTTTCTTGATAAAATTTTCCATAAGTCGTTTCGCTTCTTCGACATCCAAAGTTCGGGCTTTTTCTTTTAAATTGTCTATAGCATCATCATTTGCAAGTATGGATGATATTAACTCGTTATTGGCAATTCGCTTCGCACGGGTTTCTTGAAATTTTTTAACTTCAACTGCTATATTTTCAATTTTCGAAGGGATGATAATTTTTCTTTCTAATAGTTGGTAAATTTCATATAATATTATTGATGAGTGAGAATTAACTACTGGTTTCACTTTATCAATGAGATTATTTATGAAGAAGAATTTCTTAACATTTAGAAGTTCATTAGCATAATCAATCACTGCCTTTTGAATGATATTTTTATTAATTAATTCTAAATCTCCCGGTGAAATCATATGGCTTAAAACCATTGGAAAAACAAGTTTGATGTTGAATTTTTCGATGATAAAATCAATTGTATCATCAAAATAAAGCATCCCAGATTTTAGGAGATTTTCAATCTTTTGATTATATTTTCTCTCATATTCAATTAAAAATTCAGAAACTTTGAGTTTGAAACTTTCTGAAGCTTTTCCATCCAATACTAAACAGATTCTAATGAAATTTCCATTTTTAATAAGCAAATTAAATGTATCATATTGAAGTTCATAGAAATTTTGAGTGTCATTTCTCGTTTCTGATGATCTTGAAGTTGAAAAGGTAATATTAGCTTGCATGAAACCTATCAGTAGATCAATATTAAGGTTAGTTCCTGAGACTGGATAGTTCAATATGAGCAGTCCTGAATCTTTCGTTTGTAATATCATCGATTTTATGTTTAAAACATCCATAAATTTGTACCAAATCAATGATTGTTGCATCTGAATCCTTTTTTCTTCTGAATCCATCATTGATATTTTAATATTTTGAGTTGTATCGAACCCTATTTTAGCAATATATGTTTTCACACATTCTTTACAGCTATCAGGATAAAAACTACAATCTTCTTTCTCTTTTCCGCAATTAAAACCTATTCGGCTAACTTGGAAATATACCATGACAATCTAGAATTTTTAATATCAGTATCTTATACTTATTACCTTATCATAAATTACACATTATTAAGATTTTGGAGTTCAGATAAGGATCTGTATCGCCAGAACGAAAAAATAAATACTATTTTAAACCAAAAAATTATTATTACTAGAAGATCGAATTAAATTTTTAAAAAAGAATATTGTTTGAAAATTACATGGTTATTATGGCATTGAGGTTATAAACATTAGTTATGAAGTTTTTAATCTGAAACTCAAAACAGATATTTTAATAATTTCAAGCATAACTCAGTATGTAAACCTCGAAATTTATTCGGACTCCCACTATTTTCCCAGAATTTAGTTCGGTAGATTTATAATAGATAAAAGAGATTATTTACATGTAATTAACCAAAAAAATTAATTTTATGTGAAGAAATAGAAATGAATTTTATTCGTTAAAAAACAAGGAGTGGGGAGAAAAATTTATAAAGAAGCCATAGTAATTAGGAATGAAATTAAGGATTCAAGAAAGTTAAAGAAACCAGAGAGGGAAAACAGAAATCCCTATGAAATGGCAAAAAAGCAGATTGATATAGTAGCGAAAGAAATGAATTTAGATGTGAGAATTACTAAATATTTGAAAAAAGTCGAAAGGTCACTTATAGTATCCATTCCAGTTGTAATGGATAATGGAGATCTTGAGGTTTTTGAAGGATTCAGAGTACATCATTCCACGGTGCGTGGTCCAGGAAAAGGAGGAATTCGATTTTCACCAGATGTTTGTTTGGATGAAGTAAAAGCGCTTGCAACGTGGATGACATGGAAAAATAGTTTACTTAATCTTCCTCTGGGGGGCGCAAAAGGGGGAGTTTGTGTTGATCCTAGAAAATTATCACTTAAAGAGCTTGAGAGGTTAACTAGAAGATATACAGCCGAGATTATTAACGTAATTGGTCCAGATATTGATATTCCTGCTCCAGATGTGGGGACAGATAAAAGGATTATGGCATGGATTATGGATGTATATTCAATGCAAAAAGGACGTTCAATTCCGGGGGTTGTGACTGGTAAACCAATAGAAATAGGGGGATCTGTCGGGCGAGAAAGTGCTACAGGGATGGGATTGTATTTTGTGATTGATGCTTTATACAAAAAATTGAATTTAGAGCTATCAAATGCTACCATAGTTGTTCAAGGATTTGGCAATGTCGGAGGAACATTTGCTCAGATTTTATTTGAAAAAGGAGCGACAGTTTTAGCTGTTTCAGATATTAGCGGAGGTTTATATAGTAAAGATGGTTTAGATATTAATAAATTAATTAAGTGGAGAGATCAAAACCGTTTATTGAAAGACTTCACTGAAGAAGATTATATATTTGTTCATAATGATGAATTTCTTACTTTAGATTGCGATATCTTGGTACCGGCCGCAATTGAGAACCAAATAAGTCTTTCAAATGTTGATAAAATCAACTGTGAAATTGTTTTAGAAGGAGCAAATGGACCAACTACGCCTGAAGCTGATGAAATATTAAAAGAAAGAGGGATAATTGTTGTTCCAGATATATTAGCTAATGCTGGAGGTGTTTGCGTCAGTTATTTCGAATATATTCAGGACATTCATAGTTACTTTTGGAAGCTTGATCGGATAAATAGTGAGTTGGAGAGTATCATGGTTAATACTTTTGAAGAAGTGTACCAACTTTCTATAAAAAGAAATGTGAGCTTGAGAACAGCGGCCTACATTATTGCTATATCAAGACTAGCAAGAGCTATTGAATTAAGGGGAATATTTCCATAGGTAAGTTAATCTTCAATTTTTAATTTTATTTTTAAGGTTCTTTTAAAAACATCGATAATACTAAATACATTCATTTGTGACTTTGTCTCTAAAATCGGTTTTATTTCTTTGTTGATTAATTCCCATAATTCTTTCTCATTTTTAGTTATGATTTGTAAAAGGAGATTAAACTCTCCCGCGATTCCTGCGATAAGTTGAATTTCATCAAAATATTTCAGTTTATTAGATATTTCACTTATGTTTGATGGATCGATTGATAGACTAATAAAAGCTATAGTTTCATAACCAACTTTATATGGATTAATAAGAGTATCAAATTTTTCGATGATTCCTTCACTAATCATATTTTTTACACGAGCATGAATTGTACTTGCTGCAAGATGGATTCTTTTACTTATTTCTTTAAAGGATATTTTATAATTCTCTTGTAAAATATTGAGGATCATCTTGTCTTTATTATCCAATGAAGCTAGCCCAACTTTGTTTAAATCATCTTGAACTTTTATCTTATGCCTTTCAATTCCATATAGAATAGAGCGAGCTAATATAGTTTCATTTAATTCTCCCTTCACTAAATAATCTTGAATTCCTCTATTTAAAGAATTTAGAGCGATCTCTTTATCATCGTATCCAGTTAGGATAATAATTGGATATTTTAAGGTATAGCCTAAAATACTAGATAGAGTAGAATCTTTATCACTATCGGGTAAGGTTAGATCTAACAATATCACATCAATATTTTTCTTTTTAATATAATCTAAACCTTCAGAAAGTCGCGTACAAGTATTAATTTCAAAAGGACCTAAGGAGGTTTTTTTCAATAGTTCCTTAATAAGACGTATATCAGCGGGATTGTCTTCAATTAACAATATTTTCAACTATGTTCTCAACTCTTACAAATTGAATAATTTTCATTTTAATATGTAACTAATTCATTAAAAGATTATTTTAAATTAATGGTTAATGAAGAAATCTAATAATCATAAATTTTAATTCGGACTCTTATTGTAGAAAACGAATAAAATTTTAATTTTTTCAATTTCTTGCTAGGAAATTTAAATATGTAATTTCACTTTCATAATGTAAGAGAAAGAATATTAAATTTACAACACTTCAAAGAAACCTCCATGACATTATCTAATCGAAAAGAACGTGTAATCTTTCTTTCTATTTTAATATTATTCATTATTTCATGTATACTGATTATCTATTTTGAGGTATTTCTTAAGAATCATTTTTTTATCGTAAATTTTCTCTATATTCCAACAATTATATCTTGTTTGTGGTGGAAAAGAAAAGGTTTATTCGTGCCTATAATTCTAATTGGTTTCTTGTTAGTTGTCCAGATTAGTCAAGGAGTATCGTTCTTAGGAGAAAATGCTATTAATGGTCTTTCGATTAAGATTTCGATAATAATCGTTGGAGTCATTGTAACAGTTCTATCTGAAAAGATTTTAAAAAAAGAAATAGAGTTAAATGAAATTATTACAGATCTGAAGCGTTCAAATGAGGATCTTCAGCAATTTGCATATGTAACTTCTCACGATTTACAAGAACCTCTAAGAGCAATCGTTAGTTTTTCTCAACTCTTGGAAGAAAAGTATCATAACAAACTAGACCAAGATGGTAAGGAATTTATTTATTTTATAACTGATGGGGCAAAAAGAATGAATATCCTAATAAAAGATCTACTGAGTTATTCTCGAATTATTACTCATGCAAAACCTTTAGAATGGCATAATCTTGAACCAATTTTAAAAGATGCCATATTCAATTTACAAGAAGCAATTAAAGAAAGTGATGCTATTATTACTTATGATCCCTTACCTACGTTGAAGGTTGATCGAATCCAATTCTTACAATTATTTCAAAATTTTTTGAGTAATGCAATTAAATTTCGTAGAAATGAACCTCCTGTGATTCATATAGGGGTTAATCGTTTAAACAATAAATGGGTGTTTTCAATTAAAGACAATGGTATAGGAATAGATCCCAAATATCATGATCGTCTTTATCATATTTTTTATCGGTTGCATACCAAAGAAGAATATCCTGGAACAGGGATTGGTTTACCTATATGCAAAAAAATTATTCAAAGATATGGTGGAGAGATATGGGTTGAATCTGAACTTGGAAAAGGTTCTACTTTCTTTTTTACAATTATGATTAAAAGGGTTAAAAATCATCAGAGGGGAAATTAATTATTATGACCGAGAATATTAAGAAGAAGTTTAAAATTTTGCTTGTGGAAGATAATTCCGCAGATATCAATCTTACTAAAGAAGCTTTAAATAAAAATGATGTTTTTACTGAAGTGTATGTAGTCCACAATGGAGTAGACACATTACACTTTTTAGAAAAAAAAAATCGTCCTGATCTTATCTTTTTGGATCTCAATTTGCCAAAAATGACGGGTTTGGAAGTGTTAAAAGAAATTAAAGAACACGAAGAGTACAGAAGAATTCCTATCGTAATATTAACAATATCCGCTAACGAGGAAGATTTAAAAAAAGCATATGATCTTCACGCTAACTGTTATATAAACAAACCATTGGAAATCAAGCAATTTTATGAAACTATGAAATCTATTACAGATTTCTTTTTTAAAACAGTGAGACTTTCAAATATTTAAGTTTGTGTAAGAGAAAGGACTCAAAAAAGAGAGAGATTATATTATTTAATAGCTAAAACTATATTTTTATCATGATAAGTGGTATCTAGGGTTAATTTAATATTAGGTCGATTAAAATCTTCAATCGGATTACAATTCCAAGATCTACAAATCCGATCATCACCAAAAATTACACCATGACAGATTGAATGTTCTTCACAGAAATGGTAAATTCTCGTCCCTAAACTATATTCCATACCACATTTTGGACACTTGACCAATCTTTTCACCTTACCGAATAAAAATCATTTTTTAGTAAAACTAAATTTCAACTATTTTAGTTGATATACGCTATAATATATAGATTTATTTTATTTAAATTCATCGTAAATAATTCGATAATTTTGAAATATATCATATTTTATTCGGCATAATTAAAATACACCTATTTTAATGCGGAGTATATAATCATATGTTCTAGAGGTGATAAATTCCGAGCTAATTATAACTAACCACTTTAATAAAATCTCATACAATTAATATTAGCACTCTAAGATCAATCTTTAAATATGAGGTCATCTCCTTCATTAAATAATCCAATTTTTTAAAAAAATGTGATATTTAATGGAGAAAAATACGTCTAAAAAAGAAATTTCTATTTTATGTATCTACATTCTCACCATGGTTTTTGCGTCAGTATCAGTGATTTATCCTAATAATGTAATTGCACCTAGTAGCGAGATTAAAGTCTCCGGTTCGGAGTTAAATTCTTCTTTTGCAAGCTCAGGTACAAATGATATGAGCCCTATAAACCTTCTACCAGGCGATATCATACTCTTAGGTACTGATGATACTTTTTTTGATTATCTCATTCCTGGTAAGTGGTCTCACACGGTTATTGTTGGTGGAGTAGCGGGATATCATCAAATATGGGCAACTGAAGAAGGCACTTGGGTTCCTTCAGGAGAAACATGGGTTGTTCATTCAACGATGGATGATCATGGGTCTGGTCTAAGAACTTCCAGATTCACTAACGTAGTCAACGATCATGCAGGAAATGTTGTCGCAATGAGAGTATTAAAACCGGGTGGTGCATTATTATCCTCATCTGAAAGAGCAGCAATTGTAAATTTTGCGGTTTCAAAGATTGGTTATGATGAAGGATATGATTGGAACTGGCTTGGAAAACAAGTTGATATTGATACAGCCGATCCTGAGATCGCCCCCGATGGATATTATTGCTCAGAATTGGCTTGGGCAGCATATAAATCAGTAATAGGGATAGATCTCGATGGAGATTTTTCACCTTTTAATATTGGAGTATCCCCTGAAGACCTCTACTGGTCACAATATGCTCAAGTAATCGCTTTGGAAATGAATTCAGATCCAAATGGTAATGGTGTCCCCGGAGGTGCTTATGCTGTTGATGCGTCTAATGACCTCTATAAACTTACTGTTTTTATAGATGAAGTGTATTATGACGATGAACATGAAGGATGGCTTATGGGAGATGGTGAGATGTACTTGAAGCTTTGGATTGGAGAAGCTTATTTTCCAAGTTGTGCTGCTGGCGGTGATTTAAATGATAATCATCTTGATAAGATTGATGATGCTAATGATAATTGGGAGTCAGCGGGCAGTCACGAAGCACTAGAT
>Ga0315536_1000382_pt1 | contig 22219 bp, 18 predicted proteins | sample SalMarSW160230MG_FD_203093 | JGI IMG/M metagenome (GOLD analysis project Ga0315536, IMG submission 203093) | Salt marsh sediment microbial communities from the Plum Island Ecosystem LTER, Massachusetts, United States - Salt Marsh Sediment SW1602-30 ...
CATAAAAATTTCCCGAAACCGTGTAATCTACTATTTGCAATGGCTGCGAGCTTGTAATTTTTACCATTTTTAGTTTATTACTAATTACTATTATTTAGCTGCATAAACGCCGCTTAATAGCGGCGGCGTTATGCTAATATAAATTATTGGCCGACTAAAAGAAATCTATTCACATGAGGTGTAAAATTATGGATATTATAAATGAATTAAAACATAAAAGCTTACTGGATTACGTGGAAAGTTCAACAAACCAGAAATCATTTAAGGCAGGATCTAATACTTATAGATTTAAAAAATGCCCAATATGTGGGACAGGTGACCATTTTAACATCAATACTGATAAGAATTTATTTAATACTTTTGGTAATTGTGGTGGTGGAACTGTTATTGATTTTTATGTTAATTATTATGGTGTAAGTAAGAGTGATGCCATAAAAGGACTTTGTAAGGATTTTAATATTATTGATGTAGATAGAAAAGAATACAAAAAAGTAGTTAACCCAATTCCAACAAAACCGACGAAAGTTTACAAGGAAATTGATTTAACCACTCTCATTAATAGTTATTATACATCAAATAATTGTGATTATCTGTATTTTGTAGAGAGATTATTAAATTTTGAATTTGATGATGCAGCTATCACAGAAAATTTTGATAAGTTGTTTAAGAATAGGTTTCTGGTTGGGGATCCTAAAGAGATCTTCAAAGATAATTTAAATTTACTGCCAGGACTCAATAATATTTCATCCTATGAGTATATATTTCCAATATGGGAAAATGGTAAAGTAGTTAATTGTATACTTCGGAGAAATGATAAAAAAAATACTGATAATTGTAAGACTTTAAACTTAAAAGGACTTGATGTTAAGTTTTTCAATACTGATTATTTAAATCAACCAGAGGGGCTTTTATTTATCACAGAAGGCATATTTGATTGTCTTAGTATAGAATGTTTGGGTTATAAATCTATATGCCTAAATAGTGTTAATATGGCTAATAAATTTATTGATTTGGTGAAAGAGAATATAATCGCATTAAAAGACACAACGTTTATATTAGCACTGGATAATGATGAGCATGGACAAAAAGCGACTAAAAGAATATCTGAAGGACTAGATAGTTTAAACATCAAGAATTTTTCTTTAACTGTAAGATATAAAGATATCAATGAATATTATCTTAATGATCTGGAAGGACTAAAAGAAGAGATAGAATCATGTACAAGAAATAAAAATAGTGCTTTATATTTCTTAGATAATGCTTTTTATAATAGTGTAGATAAATATCTTAATTATCAAAAGAAGTCGACAGGGTTTGAATTACTTGATGAATATTTCAATGGTTTAATGCCAGCATTATATTTAATTGGGGCAGTAAGTTCTATAGGTAAAACGACTTTTATGGTTCAGATAGCAGATAATATAGCTAAGAGCGGAAATGATGTTTTATATTTTAGCCTTGAACAAAGTAAATTTGAATTAATAAGCAAAAGTCTGTCCAGGACAGCACATGTAGAATTAGATGAAGAGGTTACGGCAAAACATATTATGTACAATCTTGATAGTGAATTGACAGCTAAATGCATAGATTTATATAAGTCGACAGCGGAAAGACTATTTATTCATGAGGGTAATTTTAATACGACAGTTAGGGAGATCGAATCAATAATAAACAGCCATATTTCTTTAACTGGAAATAAACCAGTAGTAATTATAGATTATTTACAAGTTATAAAAAGTGAAAATGTTGGAATGTCTGATAAATCAATGGTTGATGATATGGTAACTATGTTAAAGCGTATTAGCAGGAACTTATTCATTCCGATTTTTGTTATAAGTAGTTTAAACAGAGCCAATTATTTAAATCCTATAAGTTTTGAGAGTTTTAAAGAAAGTGGCAGCATTGAATATACAGCAGATACACTTTTAGGACTTCAATATACAAAAGTTCATGAAATACAAGAATTAGGCGAAAAGAGATTATCCCAGAAAAGACTTGAAATGAGAAAAGCAATTGATGGAGATCCATTGGATAATTATCGACGTGATATTGAATTAGTAGCTTTAAAAAATAGACATGGAGGACAACAGTTTAGTATCGAATATTCTTTTTATCCAAGACAGAACTATTTTAAGGAAAAAGAGATATTAAAGAGATTTGAATTATAGCAAGATAGACATTTTATGAAGAGTCTCTGTAGTGGCAATAAAAAATAAATTTTAAAAAGAGATCTCTTTGAGATTCTTTCCCAAATTTATTTTTAGTAGTTGTCGTTGGAGCCTTTTTTGGTTCATTTCAATCACCAAAAAAACATTCTAATTTTTCCCGAATTAAGCCGAAAAGGGGAGAATGTGAAAAAAATTAGAAGTAGAGCAAGCTAAAGAGTGTATACGACATACGTCGCATACACTCACTTGCCCTACGGGGTATGTATACGTTTACTTTGTAAACGTATACATTTATGCTAGGGTTGTTTTATATAGAGGTTTTTAAAGTAAATATTATATGATATAATTGGTAAAATAATTAATATTTAGGGGGTAATTAATTTGTCTAATGAAAAGCCAAGAGCGAAACGCCATCCAGTTACGATAAGAATTACAGACGAGACAATACAATTAGCTCGTAAACTCGCTAAGTTGTATAAAGAAGATGAGAAAAAATTGGGTGAATTAATAGAAGATACCATTATATTTTATTCAGCAAATAGAGAAGATCAGTCTCGGACTAATGCACTTCTTAAAGTTACAGAAGATAATTTATTGAATCAATTTAAAGAGCAGGTTGAAAGTATGTACAGGGAATTTAAAACCAGAGATAAAAATCTTGCTGAAAGAGTAGCATCTTTGATTGCTATCCAAAGTTTTGAAACTACATTAACAGAATTAATGCTTAAGGACTTATTTTGTAAAGACAGTGAAAGACAAAATAGATATGAAGAATTAAGAAGTGTTGCAGCAAGAAAAATGAAAGATAGATATGATAAGTGTGATATGGGTAAAATAGCCGAATTACAGACTAAAATATCAGACCTGGAAAAGAAATTGAATACAAATATTGATACTTATAAAAGAAATACTGGTATTAGAGATGAAAAAATAAAAGACCTAACTATTACAGTTAAAGGAAATGAAAATAGAATAAGAGGTTTGGAATCAGATTTAGAAAAACTTGCTTATTATGTGAGTAATTTAGAAGAGCTTGTTAGATGGTATGAGAAAAGGGATTTAGAAGTACCAGATATACAGGAAAAGAATAAAAATAGATTAGGCATGAAAATGTCTTATGAAAATGCTTTGAATACCTATAATGAGAGATCTAAAATTCCTGAAAAAGAAGATAAACCAAATACTTATTATGTTTCGTGGTGAGGTGAAATGTAATGCAAACTTATGTTAAGCATTTAGGTTACAAAAATACAGGAAAAAGAGGTTCTAGTTCTGTAAAAGCACATACTAAATATATGGAACAAAGGAAAAATGAATTAGGAGAACGAGAAAAAAGAGAACTTTACAATCATGAAAATGAAATTGATAGAATTAAGTTTTTCAAAGAAATAGATAATATTAATAGTACAAAAGGTGTATTGGCTCATAAACTTGTTATAAGTATGGATAAAGATACTAGAGATGCCCAGAATATAGATTTAAAAGAACTTACAAGGCGTACCATAAATAAGTATGAGCAAAAGAATAATTGTAAATTAAAATGGATAGCATGTAATCATGAAGGTAAAAACCCACATTCGCATATAATTATATTGGGACAAGACAGTAATAAAAAGAAAGTTTATATAATGCAAAAACATTTAAGGGAATTAAAAAGAATAGCTGATAAAGAAAGAAAGTTAATGTATGAGCGCAATATAGAAAGATTGAAAATAGAACAAACACAAGAATTCAAGCAAGGATTTAATATAGATAAACAATTATCAGATGAATCAAGAATCGAACAAAAATTTAAAAAAGAACTTGCGCCAGAATTGAAAAAAGATTTAAATAAGGAGATAGAAAAATCAATTTCACATGGATTAGAGCGTAGCAGAGGTTTTGAAAGATAAGTGCATGTTATAATATTAAAAAATTATTAAATAGAGTAAAAACTCTGGAGGAAATGAATATGAATTTTAAAAACATAATAAATTTATTTGAACTAAATTTAAAATCAAAAGGAATAGATATAGACCACTACAACATTAATAGATCTGAAATTACATCAAAAGATTTGGAAGTTAAAAAGCTATCATTTGATGTTAAAGAATTATTACCAGGTCAATTGTCATGCCCATATCATTATCATCATGATATCGAAGAAATCTTTATAATACTAAAAGGAAAAGCCTTATTAAGACAAGATGATAAAGTTAAGGAAGTAAAAGAAGGCGACCTTATCTTCTTCGAATGTGGACCTAAAGGAGTTCATCAACTATATAATAACTCTGATTCAAAAGTTCTATTTCTTGATTTAACAACTTTTATTGGAATAGATATTTGTGAATATCCTGATTCTAATAAAATTAATAGTAATCGAAATATCTTTATTAAGGATACTCAAGTAACTTATTATACTGGAGAAAATAAAATTCCAAGTTTTTGGCATGATAAATATAACAAAAAGGAGTAATACAATCAACTCTGCTCTCAGGAGCAAAGTAAGAGGTAGTGTTGCAAAAAATTAGGAAAGATAAAAAATGATGTATCAATCCAATAAATGTATTTGTATTAACTTAAAATTCCAAATAATTTTATGGCCATCAAACTAAGGGGATTTTTACAATTTGAGTGATTCTATAGAGAAACCTAAATCAAAAAAAAATTAAATATTATCTTGTTATTAAGTAATACTATGTATTATAATATAATATATAGTATTACTTAATGGGAGGTTTTAAATATGATAACAAAATCATTGAAATTGGATGATAAAATAGTAGAAAGTTTAGAAATAGCCATAAAAGGACTAAATGAAAAAACAGGTACTAATATTTATGATTTCTCTAATATTGTTAGAATTGCATTGAATAAATATTTAGATAGTAATGAAATAAAAGAAATAATAAATTCTGTAAAAAATGCTGAATTAGAAAACAAGAAAAATGTTTTACTTGCAAGTGAAAGTAGTTTATCTAAAGATTGGATGAGTATGGAGGAAGATGAAACATGGGCGGATTTATAAAAGGCGATGTTGTTGTTATACCATTTCCATTTTCAGATTTATCAAATACTAAAAGAAGGCCAGCATTAGTAGTTGCTACATTAAGAGGTGATGATATTATACTTTGTCAAATTACAGGTAAACAGTGTTGTGATGAATATTCAATACCTTTGGCAAGTAAAGATTTTAAAGAAGGTGATTTGACTAAAGATAGTAATATTAGACCTAATAGATTATTTACAGCAGATGAAAGTATAATTGCTTACAAAGTAGGTAAAATTTGTAGTGAAAAATTAAACGCTGTTATTGAAAAAACAATTGAAATTATAAAAAATTGAAATCGCTGATTTAGTGGTGAATATAAGAATGTTTTTGATAGATGCTCTTAATGAATATATTTGTTGGGAGCATCTTTATTATTGGTTACTTTGTTTAACTTAACCAAGATATCAGTTTATCAGACAAATACATGTTATTTAAATCGAAAATTGGATTAGATTAAACATTAGCATTCTTCTTGGTTTATTAAATCATCTTATTTCATGATAGCAAATTGTGGATTACCATAGCAAATGAAAGAAAATAAGAGAAAAAATATTTAGGAGATAGTTTCCAAATATGGAGCAGAAAATATAGAATATGGCCAGGTATGAAAAGTGATAATTTTATTTAATCGTCTCTAGAGGCCAAAAATAAGGAATGGGAGAAAATCTAATTAGAGAAAAACTTTTTTTTGTATAATTAGAACCTTTAGAATAATTGAAAAAGTTAAATCAACCATGCTGGGACAATCCAATTACTTTTATCAATAGGAATTAAATCATTTGAAAGACAAATAATACTTCCATTCCCCACATTTATACTAGTATTCGAAAAAACATTAAAATGTTTTATTGCATCCTTTGTAGGATTACTACTTTTCTTTATTTCAATAGGATATAATGTATTATTTTCATATATAATAAGGTCAATTTCTCTTTGATCTTTATCACGATAATAAAAAATGGGTGGTCTTTTACCCAAATTACAATAACTTTTAAATATTTCACTTACAACCCATGATTCAAAAAATGCACCTGACATTGCACCTGCTTCTAGTACTTCTGCACTTGTCCATTTAGTAAGGTAAGCACAAAGACCAGTATCGAGAAAATACATTTTTGGAGATTTAATAATCCTCTTTAAAGCATTATTAAAATAAGGCTCAACTATTGCTACAATTCCAGACGATACAAGGATAGATAGCCATTGTTTTGCTGTTGGTGCACTTATACCAGTATCCTTTGCCATATCACTATAGTTTACCATCTGACTTGTTCTAGCTGCAATACTTGATAAAAAACGTAGAAATGTAAGCTCATCTCCCACTTGAGTTAAGTCTTTTACATCACGTTGTAAATATGTTTGTACATATGAAGAAAAGAAAATGTCGGTACTAATGTTTTTATCTGCATATAGTGCAGGCATACTGCCTTTATATATTATTTCAAAAATTTCATTTAGTTTTAATGGCTTTGCTATTTTTAATTTACTCATTATTTTTTCAGGTTTTGTAGAGAAAGGTCTACTTTCTTGATTCATTAATTCATTGTTTGAAAGACCTAACATATTTAAGATTCCTACTCTACCAGCTAATGATTCACTTACATTTTTCATAAGATGAAACATCTGTGAGCCAGTAAGCCAAAAATCACCTTTTTTCATAGTTTTGTCTACATACATTTTTATATATGGTAATAGTTCCGGTGCATATTGTATTTCATCTATAATTACTGGAGGCTCGAATCTTTGTAAAAATAAGACAGGATCTGTAACAGCTAACTCACGTAATAGCGGATCATCAAGTGTAACATATTGACGATTTTCATCAGCGAGTTTTTTTAACATTGTAGTTTTTCCGACTTGTCTTGGCCCTGTAACCAATAAAACTGGAAAACTGCTTTGAATATTAAGTACTGTTTCTTCCATAGATCTCTTTATATACATATAATCACCTTCGACTAATCTAAAATTTAATTTTATTTTAGTTGAATATTTTAATTTTGTCAATATACTAGTTGTATCGAAAATTAATTAGAGAAAAACTTTGTTTTGTTCAATTAGATATAGAAATTGAGCTATTTTACAGTTTTTGTTTTTGAGTTTATGCTATTCACACATATTGTTAAAAATATAATTGGGCGTAGCCATAAATCCTAATTACTATAAAAACTTTTGTATAATTCTGTAAAATTTCTTGATATTTATAGGTTTTGATATGTAATCATCCATTCCTGATAGAATACATTTTTCTTTATCTTCTGTTGCTGTAGTGGCTATTATTGGAATACGTGTTCCTGTTTTTTTCTCTATTTCTCTAATTCTAGATGTAGTTTCAAATCCATCCATATGTGGCATTACTATATCCATTAGTATTATATCAAAAGTTTGTAGTTCTAGAATTTTAAGAGCCTCTTGGCCTTCTCTTGCTACATATGGATGCCATCCTTTCTTTTGAAGTAAATTAATAAATAAGATTTGGTTTATTACATCATCTTCAACCACTAATATTTTTACATCTTTACTGGATTTTCTGTGAATATGTTTTTCCATTAATACTCCTTATAGTTAGTATTATTAAGTTCAATTTACATAAAAAATCTTTTTTACAAATAATAAAAATATCATAATAACAAATCTTCATATTAAATTTTAGAGGAAACACAACTGTATTTTATCAAATTATCTAAAAAAATTCTAATTTTAGAAATGTCAATTGAAAGAGACTTTTAGTATTAAATCTTTCACTAATTATACAAAAAGAGATCCAACTTGGATCTCTTTTATCTTATCAATGAATTTAAATTATAAGAATTTTATTTTAGATATTATGCTTCTAATTTTAAAAGATCTTCTTTTATAAATTTTCCCTTTTTGTTTTTTATAAGAGCTAATAATCTTTGAGCTGAACCATTTGGTTTATTTTTTCCAGATTCCCAATATTCTACTGTAGAAATTGAAACCCCCATAATTTCCGAGAACATCTCTTGTGTACAATTAATTGATAATCGAATTTCTTTAACTTCAGAACCTTTAAAATTTGTAATTTTGGGAATAGATTTCCTTATTTGTGTCCTTAAATTCTTCTTTCCTTGTGCATGGTCGATTGCTTGTTTTAAACTTGTTTCAAGAGCTTTTCCAAAAGTTATATCTTCAAAAAAATTCTTTTCCACTTATATCCCTCCAATCTATAAAATAGCTTATTCTTCAACAACTTTCATAGATGCAGCTAATACGTTCACTAACCCTTTTAGGTTTTGTTTTTCTTTTTCAGTTAAATTTTCTTTTTCACTTTTTGGATATACAATTAATAAATATATAGTTTTATATATATCAAAATCTATGTAAATACATCTAATTCCACCGCTTTTACCCTCGTTATCAAGTTTCCATCTAACTTTTCTTACGTCAACTGTTCCCTTAACTATATATCCTCTTTCTGGATTTTCTAAAAGAAAATTTTGAAAATCTTTCAAATCGTCATCTGTTAGATTAAGTTTTTTCCAGTAATAATCAAAAAATTCTGTCATAACAAATTCTCTAGTCATTTAATTGTTCTCCTAGTATTTTAATATTAATCAGATTATATCGGGTATATTTATATTTTTCTCGATATAATCTGGCTAGTCAATTGTTTTTAAATTGAACTGAATATAATTAAAGGATGGGCTACACATACGGCCGGCAAAGGTATAGGTTTTAAACGCTTACCTATCATTATCTTTGTAGTCATCACCCTTTAGAAAATTATAACATTATTTTTCATAGAATATAATTGTACAACATAAATCTTTGATTCAATTAGTTTTTTAGTCAAGAAAGTTTATTTATAATTAGCTGTAAAATCATAAATATTATTTAGTTTGAATTCCTCAAATCCTGTCAACTGGGTTCTCTTTAAATAAGTTTTTAGTTTTTTTTTAATTCTTCATCATTTAGTTTTTTATTGTATTTAATTAAAAATTTATAACAATTAATAACATAATATTGTACAAATAAAATGATTTATATACAATAATTTTATATAAATTGATATTTTCTTTTATGGGGTGAGTAATTTGGAGAATAATAAAGATTTTATATACAAATTTGAACCCCTTTGGGGCAAATGGTATATTGATTCACTTATTGGAAAAGGCAATTATGGTAGTGTATATAAAATAAAAAGAGAAGATTGGAGTTATGAACAAATCTCAGCAGTAAAAGTTATCTATGTGACACCTAATGAAAATGACATCAAAAATCTATCATTAGAAAAGTTTGATGAAAAGTCAATCAAAAATTATTACGAAGATGTTGTTCAAAATATAATTAAGGAAATACAAATACTATATAAGTTAAAAGAATGCATAAATGTTGTATCATATGAAGATCATATGGTTATTGAAGGAGAAAATAATCTAGAGTGGATAATCTTAATAAGAATGGAATATATCACTCCATTATCAGAATATTTTTCTCATAATATATTCACCATAGAAAATATTATCCAGCTTGGTATAGATATAAATTCAGCTCTTGAGGCATGCAAAAAACAAAATATTATGCATAGAGATATCAAAGAGGAAAATATTTTTATATCTAGAGATAAAATCTTTAAACTTGGTGATTTTGGGATTTCAAGAGAACTTTTAAGAAGTTCAAGCATAACTTATTCAAAAGGAACTCCTTTTTACATGGCACCTGAATCATTTAGAGGAAATAAATATGATGAACGTGTTGACATATATTCACTAGGTATTGTTATGTATAAACTTTTAAATCATGGCAGAATGCCTTTCTTACCCTCTTACCCAAAAAATTTTACTGAAAAGGATAGAAAAATTGCTTTTGAAGATAGAATGAGTGGAAAATCATTAAGTCCTCCAGCATGTGGTGATGAAAACCTAAAAAATATAGTACTTAAAGCATGTATGTACAATCCAAAATATCGTTATCAGTCAGCGGTGGAAATGAAATCTGCATTAATAATATGTTTAAATACCTTATCTAATTCAAGAGAAACTATTAATAGCAATAGAAAAGATAGCATGTGTTTTGATAAATATTCAGAAAAATGTAATGAATTGGAAACAGAATTAATAAATAATGAATTTTTTTCAAGTAAAGGTTCCATTAATATTAAGGAAAAAAAGAAAAAAAATAATTTACTTTGGAATTTTAAACATTTTGTAAGAGATTATAAAAAATCATTCATCATTATTAGTAGTAGTTTAATTTTAATTATAATGTTCTTTTTTACTATATATAACCTTAACTTAGTAAAGGCACAAACATCAACACCAAATAATGATATAGTAAAGCCAACTAATACAAATGATAATAAAATAAGTTTCGAAAATACTCCTGTTGTTGATACAAATGAATTATATAAGAATGATGAAAATAGTTTTTTTGATATAGGTAAAAATGCCGATATCAATTCTATAAATGGTATTACAACTAATTCAGCTATACCTGAAACTAATAACTCCCCAACTGAAGTTAATTCAATTATACCTGAAAATGATGATTCCCTAACTGAACTTTTAACACCAAGTAATTTAGTAGATTCTCCAAAACCAACTGTTTTACCTTTTGCTGGGATATGGTCTGGCAACATTACAAATATTAATACCCAGAACATATATTATGTAAATATAACTATAACAAACCCTTCTGCAAATAATGTAAATATCAAAATTAGCAAGCAAAATGTTGAATCTGAAATAATAACTATTACAGAAACGGGAACTTCTGTGATTGAAGATGATAAAATAATTGTTATTACTAAATCCTATGTTGATGGCAAAATTTATTCTAGAAGCCAAGTTACAATTGTACTTAATAATCCAACTAATGCTAGTGTGAGAATTATTAGGAGAGTAAAAACTGCAAATGAAACAGTATCATATCAAGAATTTACAGGTAATTTAGAGAAATAGGCAAAAATAATAAGTCGATATTAGTGATAATCAAGATCAGCTTAATATTGCAGAAGGCAATGCAAAAAGGCCTCTCTGTAGCAATGGAACAGAAAACGGTAATAAGCATGTTAAATAATGGGATTTATCATTACAGCTTACTTATATCAAGTATTTCGAATTATAGATAACTAAATGTATTTTATATAAAATATTTGATTTCTTTTCATAAATGGGTTGAAAAATTGTCTTTTGATTAGATTTGAATAACTATAACTTAAGATAATCACTTCGAAACGCTAAAAATAAAGATTTGCTAAAAATATTTAGAATAACTTAAATTTTGTTTAATTAAGCAAATTCAAATCTTATGGAATATATTTTCCAGTAGGTTAAATAGTTGCTCTTTAGCTAATTTGAATAAAGTATAAATCATGATTAATAACGAAATTATAACAATATTCCATTATTTAACATGCTTATTACCGTTTTTTGTTCCATTGCTACAGAGAGGCCTAATTGAACAAAAGAAACATTTGATTAGCTTTAATTATACAAAAATAAATTCTTAAAATTGAAGATTAGATATGCCTAAATGTTTTTAAAAGAACTAAAACAGTTTTATAAACAAGTCTAAATAGATAAACATAGTCTATTAAAATATTTTTTTTGTGGAAAGTAACAATCTTATTAGATACAATTAGAAATGATCTTGTTTAACTAAATTTCGTTCATCTAATAATCCGTTTTTACAGCTTTTGTTTTTGCGAATTTACGAAATAAGTGTAATATAATTATTAATGAATTTAGTAATATATATGAATGCTCAATAAGTGAAGAGATATTTCAGGAAATCTTAAATTATGTGGTAATATTGACACAAGCTTTTATTAAAGGAGTATTATTATGAAAATTGCTATTAGTGGAGATTTAGGAAGTGGAATTTCAAGTGTTTCAAAATACACAGCTAAGAAACTTAATTATGAGTATTTATCCATGGGGAATATATTTAGAGATATTGCTAATAAAAAAGGTTTGACAATATTAGAATTAAATGAACAGGCACAAGGCGACAAAACAATTGATGAAGGAATTGATTTATCTCTAAGAAGAATGTCAAATTTAAGTGAAAACGTAGTTATAGATTCTAGATTAGCTTGGTATTTTGTTCACAATGCATATAAGGTATATATATCTGTTAATCAAACTATTGCAGCTAAAAGAATTATGAATTCAGATCGAGGCAACATTGAGAAATATACTTCTTTAGATGTTGCAATTAACGATCTTAGAAGAAGGTCTGAAAATGAAATAATAAGATATAGAGATAAATACAATATATTAATAAATGATATGAAAAACTATGATTTAGTTATTGATTCAAGTAATCTAAGTATTGCTGAAGTTGGTGATAAAATTTTAACAAGTTTTAATACACATAAAAAAGATTAACAAAAAAACATTTTGTAAGACAGTTAAAAAAATATATCAAAATGATAAAAACCTTATTTCAAAAAGCTAAATCTATAAAGTAAGCTCTTTAAAATAAGGTTTTTATTATTCCTTAAAAAGTATGTCATGAAAGCTGTCTAATGAATTTTGGTTGATGGTTCCTATCTAGGTCAAACTTTTATAATTAGGTGATTATCTCCATCATCAATATGTAAAATATGTGCTAATTGATCTTTTGAAAAAAACTTTTCGATTGTATTATAAAAATGTTCAAATTGTATAGGTTTTGATATGTAGGCATCCATTCCTGATAAAATACATTTTTCTTTATCTTGGTTTGCTGTGACTGCTATTACTGGTGTATACGTTCCTATTTTTTTTTCTATATCTCTGATTCTATATGTTGTCTCGAATCCATCCATATTTGGCATAATTATATCCATTAATATTATGTCGAAAGTTTGTAATCCTAAAATTTCAATAGCCTCTTGACCATCGCCTGCTACAACTGTATTCCATCCTTTCTTTTGTAGTAGAGTACTAAATAAATTTTGGTTTATTATATTGTCTTCAACAATTAATATATTTATTTTTTTGTTGAAATGTTTTTTCATAAATAACTCCTTTATTAGAAATATTTTTACAAAACACAAGTTTGACAAAAATAAAACCCAAAAAGAGCTACTTATATAGCATTTTTTGGGTGCATCTTTAATGTAAAAACTTTGTATTTCATAGCTTAATTCTTAAGATAAAGGTATTACTTGAGGCAATCTCCTTTATCGGAGTTTAAACCCCTATAGTAAATTTTACCATAAATAGTAGCATTTATCAACCTTAATTTTCGTAAAAATCCTGAAATAGCTACCTTTTATCTTAAATTAACAATTGAAAAACTTTCTGATGATTAGAAAATGATATTACCTGATGTTAGCACAGAAGGAACATTTCTCTGATATTGTTAAAATTGCATTAAATAACACATAGCCCTAGTACTTTATACGGATACAGCCAACATACGTGTAAAAATCCCCGTTAGTGATTACAAAAACTTCCAAAGAGGCTTTAAAGCCTCTAATCAAGCAATTTTTCATAATCATTAATATATCTATAAAGTGTTGCTCTACTCACATTTATTAACCTTGCAAATTCAACAGCTTTAAAAAGCGATGTTGAAAATTTTAGTCCTTATATATTGAGAAATCTAAAACGGTTTGGCGATTATCATATCAATGCAAATGCCATACCAGAGCCATTCTTATACGAAATGTAGTTAGCAAATTAAGCAAATGTAATTTTTTGGTATTGCTAACGGGCATTTTTACACGTATGTAGGCTGTACCCCATAGCCATCAAGCTAAGGATTTTATGAAAAAAATCGTACCCCCATTCTTGAAAAAGATTAAAATTATTGATAGATATGTATTACTTCACTTCGAATTAATTAGTAAGAGTACTTTTGGGAAGGAATGAAGATATGAAAATTCACGCAGAAAATTTTATAGAACAGATGATAAATAAAAATGAAAAAGCTTTAGAGTATGTAATTAATGAATATGGATGGCTTGTAAAAAGTATAATTAAAAAACATTTATACAATTTACAAAATTTACATGAGGAATGTATAAACGATGTTTTATTAGCTGTATGGAATAATATTAAACACTATTCCAAATCTAAAAACTCTTTTCAAAATTGGCTTGGTGCTATTACAAAGTATAAATGTATTGATTATAAAAGGAAATATTTAAAGATACTTGAACAAAAAAATATTGATTTACTAGATATAGAAAGCAAGGAAAATATAGAAACGGATGTTTTAAAAAATGAATTAAGTGAAGAGTTAGAAAGTTTGATAAGTAATTTAAACAATAAAGATAGAGAATTATTTATGAAAATCTATGTTGAGGAAAAAAAAATTAATGAAATCTCAAAAGAAATGAATATGAAAAGATCTATCATTTACAATCGTTTGTCTAGGGCTAGAAAGAAACTAAAAAATATATTTATTCCACTAAATATTAATAAAAAATTAAAATAATGAGGTGATAAAATGAATAATATTTATGAATTATTAAATAAGTCTAAAATAGATTTAGAGGTGTATGAAAAAAACGATATAAGTGCGTTTGAAAAGAAACAAATGATAAAATCATTTAAGAAAAAAAATACATATAAATATATGTTTAAAAAGAAATTATCAATTATAGCTTCATCAATTATTTTTGTATGTATTACATTTATGTTATTAGGTAAAGCTACTATAGCAGATATAGAGATTTTCGGAACAACCTTAGAGGAATTTTTAAGTATAGACAATAATATAGACAATTATAAAACAATAATAGGTAAAGAAGTAAGTAATAATGGCATTACAATAAAACTTAATGAAGTATTACTTGACGAAAACCAAATTATAGTTAGTAGTTCTGCATATTCGAATAAAGTTAATTGGAGTAAAAATTCCATTATTGATTTTGATGTATATATAAATGGGAAAAATATACTTACAGGTGGAATGGCTGGTAGTGCAGGATCAAAAATTATTACTAAGAATACTTGTAATTTTATACACGATTACACTGTTAATAACAATATCATTGCTAAAGCTAAAGGCAATTTAGACATTAAAATTATTTTTAGAAAAATATATACAGACAAAGGGGATTTTAAAGGAAGATGGGTTTTTAATTTTAAAGCCAATAAAGATAATCTATCAAATAATATAAAAACTATAAACATAGACAAAACAATTATATTTGATAATCAAAAAATATCTATAAAAAATGTAAAAATTTCACCATTTTCATTTAAACTTAACTATATATTATATGATTATTCACATTATGATATATCTTTCATTGTAAAAGATCAAGATGGAAAAGAAATTAAATCCTCTGGTGGAGGTGTTTTTAATGAGAAAGGCCAAATATCATATATTATAAGTAAAGATACTATAAAACTTAGGGTCACTCCAATTATTAAAAAAATAAATATGCCTGAAAATGGTGGAGAAATAACTACTGAAACGAATGAAGTTTTAGAGGAACAAGCATTTGAAATGAAGATAGATTCTCTCTAAATAGGGTCATGAGCAACATAGCTGCCACCAAAAGTAATAGAATTTATGAAAGTTCCGAATTCTATTTTGTAAATTGAACTTAGGTACATCTAAACTATTTTGTTGAGTATTTTAGAGTGATATGATAAACTAATCTTGAATAAAGTTCCTACGCTATACATTGCAGGAACTTTATTCCTTTTTAAATGAATAATAAATGATCTTCCAAACTTTGATATTTAAATAAAACTATGAAAATTAATTATTGAATCCTCTAGTATCAAGTCATATAATCATTTTCAATAAACTATTGCTTCTGGTGTCATCACTGTTTCTGTTACCCCATAGCCATCAAGCTAAGGATTATGATTAATCACACATATTTTTAATTGTACAAAAGATTTATATTGTATAAATTAAAAGAACTCTATTTTACAAGAGTTCTTTTAATTTAATCTATTAACATTTCTCTAAGAATAAACTTAAGTTTTTTTATATCTTCAGTAGCCAATTTGCCAATATGTTTGCAAATTCGAGATTTATCAATTGTTCTTATTTGGTCTATAACTAAATAACCTTCAAAATTTTTCCCCTTTACTTTTTATTCATATTGATGTTGATGATATTGTTGAAATAAGCATTACAAAGATACAAGATATTAGAGAAGAAGATGAATATGGTGGAATAAGATTATCTTTAGTTGGTAAAATGCGAAAGAACCCATTTTATCTGAATTACAAAAAACACTCAACTTGAAAAATTACAATAATGAATTGTCAGAAAATATAATTTAAAAAGTTATATCACACCACCATTTTAAATGGTAGTGTGATATAACTCATGTTAATTTGTTTTTATCTTTATAATGTTTTATCTCTATACCATCCCCAACCATCATAATATTGTGTCCAATAGCTTGAATTCCAGATATGTGTTTTCTGAATTGTACCACCTGAAGCATGTATCATATATCCATTTCCAACATAAAATCCAATGTGTCCACGATTATAACCACAAATATTACATGTACTGTTTGGATTATCAAAAAATACAGTCGCACCTACAGGAATATCTTTTGATGTTGAATCACGATATACAGTTTTGTATTTATGAGCACAGCAGTAACCTGGATTTGCATATCCATATAAATTATAGTAAGTCTCCCATATAAATTTTGCACAATACCCATCTGGATAACTTCTTCCAACTCTGCTATTTAAATTATCTAAAAGTAATTGTTTATCAGTTACTTTTTCTAATGTCCAGATTTGATAGTTGTTTTTTTCAGTACCTGTTTTTATATTTACATTAGAACTGTTAGTATTTCCTGTAGCATTCAGTACATAACCAGTATAATCATAATTGTGATTTCCCATAGATGTAATTTTATAACCTCCTGTAACACTTCTAATTGACCAAGTTTGTGTTTTAGATCCTGATTTCGTATATATATTTACATTTACACCATTAGCTGAATTACTAGAAGCCACATTTAATACACAACTACTACAATCGGGCTTTAGCATATAATAACCATTATTTGCTATTAATTTAAATACTTGACCCCTTGGATAACTTTTATCTTTACTAAAAATATTTACATTAGTTCCACTTGAACTGCTATTTCCAGATACATTTAAATATTTACCAGTTGCTACATTTTTGATATAATATCTTCCGTTGGCAGTTGGTGAATCAGTTGCAGCATTTGTAGTTATTAACCCCAATAAAATAATAGTAATAACCAAACTTACTAGCGTTACAATAAATGCAAGATTTTTTTTCTTAATCATAATATACATCTCCCTTTAGCATTACTCCGCCAAATCATTTAATTGAATTTATCAGAAATTCGGCGTGTATAAATTAAATTAGCCATCCATTTTTTCTATTTTGGCCTCTCTGTAGCAATGAAACAGAAAACGGCAATAAGCATGGTATAAATTTACATATTGATTGAAAGTCTATCAAATATCCCTTTTTTCTATATATCTACTATTTCTTGAATACTATATTCTTTGGAATCATATAATTTCAAAGCTTTTTCGATTTTTTTAGCCTTCACTTTAGGTCTTCTACCTTTTTTACCTCTAGCCCTAGCACTTTCCAATTCTCCACTCGGAAGTGATCATATTAATATATTTGGACAATATCCTTTTGATTTGCCAGATGAAATTTTATCTGGTAAACTATGCCCTTTCTGTTCCATTGCTACAGATACCCGTATACCAACAATCCCACATCAATAAATCAGAGATTTTTATTAATAGTTTTTGTTTGGATGGTTTGGTATTTAGAAATTAATATTTTTACAATTATCCTAAAAAATATTTTCTTTATTACTAATGATAATTATAGTTATTAAAAAATATAGAAAATAAATCTGTACTAGAAATTTCATAAAATATATTTATATACATTTCAATTATATACAAATTTATTTTCATTTTTTAGATTTTAAATTATCTTTTTTCAACAACTGGCATCCAAATTTCCATTTCATACATATTATTACCTCTATCATATGTCATTTCTAACTCTGGTCCATATTCTTGTTTATAATTACATGTAGAAAACCATTCTTGAAAAATTCGCTTCCATAAGCTTTGAATGTCTCCTTCTCCATCTTCATATAATCCAGTTGAAAATATAGCATATGTTAGTTTAGGTACTAAAAGTCTTTCAAATCCTTCTGTACAATTATTCCTAGGCACATAATATCCTATCATATAAGAAAATTCATTCTCCTTCTGATTATATAAAACTGCATGAATGGGGTAATTTTTAGGTAATCCTGCTACATTTCTAATTTTATCAACCATTCCATCTTCAAGACACTTCCCCCAAAATTTAGGTATCTCTATAAATGGATTTTCTCCATCTGAATTAATTTTTGTTGATATACCAAACATTTCAAATTTCTCTTTTTCTACAATCTTATAATTCATCTCACTATCTCCTTTAATAGATATATGAAAAGACATTTTGGGATAGGCTTTTAATAGAACCCCTTTATTTCGGACTATAACAGGTGCTACGCCATGCATTTTTTTGAAGGCTCTTGTAAAAGCTTCTGGTGAATCATAACCAAATTTTAAAGCTATATCAATAACTTTTATATTCTTATTTTGAAGTTCAAATGCGGCAAGCGTCAATCTTCTACGCCTTACATACTCTGCTAATGTTACATTTGTTATAAATGAAAACATCCTTTGAAAGTGATATGTTGAACAACATGTAATTTTTGCTAATTGATTATAATCTATTTTTGCCAATATATGATTTTCAATATACTCTATAGCTTTATTCATTCGTTCGAGCCATTCCATTTAATCATCCTTTCAAAATAAACTATATCAATTTTTGTATAACACATCATGATAATTTATGCACAAATTTATCAAGCCAAATTTTATTTCAATTATAATTTTCTTTACCAAATAGGGGGTAGTAAGCCAATGTTGTCAGTTTAAGCCATAATCGTTTGTATTAGTACGATATAACTGTTACTTAAATAATTACATGAAAAAAATCTAAATAATTATTTGATAAAAAAATCTAAAAATTATTTGATAAAATTGTGTTCTGAGCATGTTATTATATCCCTAATTTAGCAAAAAATATTGTTGAAAATAGCTAAAGAAAATCTTATAGTAGGTACACTCTAAATTCTAATTATACAAAATGCAGGTTAAGTCTCAAACCTTTTTTTGGAAGAGGTTATTTTAGCTCATATTCGGTCATCTGATAAAATTACAGTTCTTCAAAGCTATTCAAAAACTCAATTTTTCAATCCAGTTATGGAAGTAGTCTCCTAAATTTAAATCCTCTTATTTTCTTCAATTTACTCAAGCATACTGCAGTTAAATCATTGTATATTATGTTAAATATAACCATTGAATTTGTGTATAAATGGCATACGGCCGAGATACGTGTAAATTACCACGTTAGGATTACATATTTTTACATCTGTATTTAATTTACTAACTGCATTTCGTATAAAAATGGCTCTGGTAAAGCATTTACATTAATATGATAATCACCAAACTTTTTTAGATTTCTCAATATATAAGGACTTAATTTTTCAACATCTCTTTTTAATATCTTATTACCATCCTTTAATAATTGATTAATTGCATTTGTCATATCCACAGCATTTTGTAATATAATTGCACTTGATACAAGTTCAGAATATTTAATTCTTTTTTCCTGTTCTACTGGATTATTACTTGTTATAATCCCATCATCGCCAAATCTTATTTTATCAATAAAGCCATTATATGATTCCACTTTATTTGTTTCATTAGTTATTTTCTGTCTAACATCCATATCAATTATGTATTTAAGTAGAAAGATTGTTCTTATAACCATCCCAAGCTCTCTGAAGGCATGAAATAATCTATTTTTACGACTCTTGTTATTAAGTTTCTTCAATAGTATTGAAGGTAGAATTTTACCTTCTTTTATCGATATAACAACCTGAAAAATATCCTTCCAATGTGTTTCAATCAAATTCCAATCAACTGTGTCTTTAAATAAAATGTCTATGTGTTCGTATTTGGTATCATTGCTAGGTCTAAAAAAACTTAAGTCTTTCCAATTTCTTATTCTAGGCATTAAATTTACCCCCAATAAATACGATAAAGCAAAAACCGTTCCTGATTGTTCTTGAGTATCTCCGTGAATTGTATCCGGTTGTATCTCTGATTTATTCTGTATAAATAAATCTAAAAGATGTACAGCCTCCCATGTTCCACAAGGAATAAAAGTTCCCATTAAAGCTATGTATGTATCTGCCAATAAGTGAAACATAATTCCACCATTTTTCCCATATCTAATATGATACTCTGAAATAATGTTATTCCTAGCCATTTCAATCATTGTTCCATCAGCCGCAGCATGTTTGCCTGTTCCCCAAAATGTTGGTAGTTCGAGCATTTTATACTTATTGATAATATCTCTTAAAGCAGCATCAAGTTTTTCACTTGTAACATGTCTATTATTAAGATATGAGAGAACATGTGCAGAAACTAAACCGTTTAAATGTTTTGCTGCTTGTACTGGACCTAAATTGCAACCATAAGTAAATGAAGTCAATAAATATTTTTCTATATCATTATCAAGCTTATTGTCTGAACCAGAGATGTGACCAAAATGCCTTGTCCACGGAACCCAATGATGAGTATTACATAGTACTTCAAGGATATTTCTTTCAGGAATGAGTTTGAATAATTTTTCCTCCAACTCTTTTACTCGTTTTGATTCTTTTTTAGATTCATATTGTCTTAAAGTGACCTTCCCATTAGGTTCTATAAGTAAACTTGAATTACCAGGATACATTTTATCTACTCCTTCAGCTGTTTCAGTAAGTTTTTCTTTAAGTTGTTCTACAAAAGAATCAGGTTCACTATTTAAACCCAATGTTTCACAATACTTTGGTATCTCTTTCTGACACTCTTCCCAGGATAAAAGTTGAGTTCTATAATCAGCATAGTTTTCAGAATCCTTTACAAAAACATCTCCACATTTAAGTTCTGAAACTAAGCAACTAAACACACAGGATTCTAAATTTTCTCTATTCAAAAATATTTTTCTGTCAATTTTTACTTTGATAAGTTTTTGCCACTTTTCCCCTGTAAATGATAAATCAATATCTAAATCAACTAATTCCATAGATTTAATGCTTTTTTTATTTGAATATAAGGTTCTTATAGCCTGCAAAGCTTTTACTAATAATTTGTCTTCTGTTGAAGAATCAACTTCTAATACTTCTAATAATTTAAATATGTTGCTTCGTTGGTTTCCTAAAAATTTATGTAAAAATATATAGAAATTATCATCTTTGTAGTAGTTAATTGAAATACAATCACTATATAAGATTTCTTGGCCACCATAATCACTTATTAGAGTTCGAACTGATTTTCCTAATTGCTCATTGTTTTCAATTTCATGAGCATTAATAAGCAATTCAGTAAATGCTGATACAATTTTCTCAGTTTTGGCTCTAAGCTTGTCGTGTACTTTTTTCAGTTCTTCTTTACTTCTGTTAGTAGCTTTATTAATTGATTTAATAAACATTTCAACCAATTCATCACGTAATCTAGCTTTGCAAACATGCAAAAATGAAATTAATAGTGTATATCTTTTGGAATCAGAATATTCTTTTAATTCACTTGAATCTAAAGAATAGGCTTCTTTCGCAAAATGTTTTACCTTTGAATAAGGAATAAATTTTAAAATATTTTCAAAACTTCCTAATGACTCTGAAAACTTTAGCTTAGAAATTAAATTTTTCATATTCTTAAATGTAGTTTTTTTAGAAGGTTCTTTTAAATAGTTAAAATCTGAAAAAATCTTGTTTTTATGAACTTCTAAGATATTATCCAATAAATTTTTAGTTTCTTCTGTAATCAAATTCAATGTTGTTTTAAATATCTCATTTAGAACTTTGGTTCTGATTTCTAATACTATCCTATCTAGATGGCCTTCTATACGCAAACCCCCGAAATTTTTAGCAGATAAATTTTATGCTATTTCTTTGATTATATTAGAAATTATTTCCTCCATGTCTATTGGATGTTTATTACTACAAAATGTATAGTGTCCTAAT
>Ga0315536_1000386_pt1 | contig 22081 bp, 25 predicted proteins | sample SalMarSW160230MG_FD_203093 | JGI IMG/M metagenome (GOLD analysis project Ga0315536, IMG submission 203093) | Salt marsh sediment microbial communities from the Plum Island Ecosystem LTER, Massachusetts, United States - Salt Marsh Sediment SW1602-30 ...
TTCACCTTGAATGAAGGTTTTATTCAAATTATTAATATCAAAGAATATATTTAAATTTAGGTGAACCTAAAAATCCTTAAAAATTAGTTGATAGTAAAGCTCATTATACTATTTTGAGTTAGGATTTTCTCCCATACAGGGTACATCAAATTGACAAAAAGCACAACCGACAGGTGGCTGCCTTTTTCTTAAAACTCCATTAAAACGGGTCCATTTTGGTTGAATATATGGTTTTAACCTTTCTCTTACACTCTCTCTTATATAACGCCCATACTCTGCACATTTAAACTTATCATGTCCTTCTTCAGTAATAGCGTTTGCAGGACATCTTTCAATACATTTTTTACAAGTTCCTTTCGAATAAAAAAGACAATTTCCATATGGCTCATTACTAACTCTTTTAGTTATTATCATGGGAGCATTTGTAAGGACAGATGTTATTCGCACGTTGCAACCAACTTCGGTGATTAATCCCTCATGAAGACTAAATGTTCCAAGACCTGCTGCAAACGCAATATGTCTTTCTGACCAGTTAGAATATATTTTTCGCCCTGTTTTAACATTAAATGTATCGCTAAGCATTCCAGAGGTGGCTATAAATCCATTTTTATGAAAAAATTTTATGACTTCCTTTAATACTACATCCATGAACCTATCTGCTTGATTTCGTCCAATGCAGTATTCATCAGCTGGGATCTTATCGGCATTTTTACTCGCTTCACGAATACTATTGCTGTATGGAAATATTATTGATACAATTCTAATATTCTCTGCTTTCCCTGTAAATCCATTAGCTTCCCACATCTCCAATGGAGTAAGATGCTTTAATCCCACAACCTCTTTAAATTTATGAAATATTGCGTCATCTCCATTTGAAGCACCAAAAATTGGATCTGAAAAAATATTTTCACTTCCATAATCGATTGGTAATCTATTGAGCTCGTGAGTATTAAAAATCTCAATTAGTAAGTTTCTGAGCTGAAATTCAATCTCACTCATGTGTTATCCCGCACAATAAAGGACTAATAATTGTAAATTAAGCCTTTAGATTTTAAAATGATCACATGTTTTAAAATATAAGTGAAAACATATGAGTAAAAATCACTTCCTTCACGGGTTTTTAAATCCTTCTTCGATTGCTTTTTTTGGTGCCAACAACAAGGGAGGCTCTTTAGCTTCAATCCAAATAATGAATTTGATTAAATCGAATTATAGTGGAAATATTTATCCAATTCATTTGGAAATGGATTCGGTAATGGGATATAAAGCATATAAATCAATTGCAGATCTTCCAGAAATCCCAGATCTGGTAGTAGTTGTGCTCCCTGCCAAGATTGTCCCTCATATTTTTCAGGAAATTGGTGAAAAAGGCATAAAAAAAATAATTTTAATCTCTGGAGGATTTCGAGAATTAATCGATGATCGGGAAAATAGTTTAACCGAAGAAATTTGTAAGATTGCCAACCAATATGACATGAGATTTATTGGACCAAATTGCTTAGGAGTGTTTAATAATTTTTTCGAACCAGAAAAAGAAAACTCTGCTTTTAACATAGCTATATGGGAACATATTCGGAAAGGAAACTTTTCCATTGCTTCACAGTCGGGAACCTTAAGTTCTCATATTTGGTTTGCTCCAGATGATGCAGACTTAGGATTATGCAAAAGTCTCTCAATTGGCAACGAGGCTAATATCGACATTGTTGATTGCTTAGAATATTATAAGGATGACTCTGAAACTAAAGTTATAGGTTTATATATTGAGGAGTTAAAAAGAGGTAAGAAATTTTTAGAGATATGTAAACAAGTAACTCCTATAAAGCCAATTATAGGAATATATGTAGGTGGATCTCAAGCAGGTAATCGAGCATTGCAAAGTCATACTGGTTCACTTGCAGGAGATTCAAAGATATATAGATCTGTTTTTAAGGAAGCTGGAATAATAAAAACGGATTATGTTCAAGAATTTTTAGATATAGCACTAATTTTATCAAAAGAAATTTTACCAAAAGGGAATCGTCTAGGAATTATAACTAATTCTGGAGGTCCTGGTGCCATGGTTGCAAACAATGCTGAGCAACATGGACTTGTAGTTCCTGAACTTTCAAAGAATTTACAAGATGAACTTAAAAACATATTACCCTCAACAGCAAGTTATAGAAATCCCATTGATTGTACCTTTGATATGAATTTACCTTATTTCTATATTACATTACCAGAAATACTAATGAAATCTGGAGAAATTGATGCGATAATTCAATATGGTGTTGTTGGATTTCAAGATGTTATGGACGATTATTTGCAAAATGAGGAAATTGCCAAATATGCGGATTTTTCCACTAATTCTGATGAGGAACAAGATAAAATAGCAAAAAAATTGCTCCAACCAACTTTAAATAATTCCAAAAAATATTCGATTCCAATTCTGTACGTGAGCCCAATGAAATTTGACAGTCCGTGGTCTAAGCGTATACGAAATAACGGAGCTATACTTTTTAAATTTTGGGATCGCCCGGTAAATGCCTTAGCTAAGGTATGTGAATACGTGAATTTTAAACTAAATAGAAATTAAAACTGATATTTTATCTTAAATATACTTACTAATCCTCTTTTCTGTTTTCCATTATCCATTTTACAGCAAAATCAACCATTTCTCGTTGAGATAATAATCTAGCTTTAGCTTGTCCTACCTTTTGGGGTTGATAATTTATCGATTGTTCATAATCACTCCCAAGATCATTAAAATCATCACTAATATTATCCAATTCATTCCAAGTTACCCAAGTTCTCTTTTTTTTTACATAAATTGCTGAACTGATAGCAATATATTTTTTTCCAGGATAATCACATAAGTATTCTGCAAGATGTAATGAACTGTTAATTAAGTGTGGAACTCCTAATAATAAAATTTGACCGTATAATTTATAGATTTTTCCCAAAGGGGAATCCATCCCAAGATCATTTTCTAACGGATGATTTTTAACTATTTTATTTGCATGTTTACCCCATGCTGCAAATGAAGTTGTTGGATGATTACTCCGAATAACATTTGGGTATTTTCTAAACGTTTCTGAAATGGTCCCCATACCTCTTGTGGGGGCTTTATCTGGGTGGAATGCTGGGATATATTTTCGAATAGATGACCACCATTCCTCTGGAACTGGAGGATAATTCCATCCTGATGGTTCCGTATTTCCTGAAGTAAAGGTAGGCATTATAAGGGTACCTTTTGGAGTAATTACATCCATTAAAGCATCAATTATGGCAACTGGACCTCCAACAGTCCATCCCAATTTGCTTAATGAACTGTGAACAATGAGTACAGCTCCTTCTTTTAATCCCATGGACTCAAAATCTTTTTTGAGTGAATCCAGAGTATTTGGTTTTATAGTATTTTTAACCGTATCAAATTCCTTATCAATATAACTCAATTTCAATTCCCTTGGTAATCAATATGATATAAGAAATAATCCATAAACAAATATTAAGTTTCAATAAATATTCCACATTAATATCAAATTACTAACGAAATAAAATAACTGAAAAACATGAATGATTATAAATTCTGGATAACCAAACTTGAAGATAAGATTTTTTGGCTTTATCTAAATAATCCTAATAAGAAAAATGCTTTTGATCCTGATGTTGTTAGAGAATTAGATCAAATTTTAGAGGAAGATATTGGAAAAAACTTGGATAAAATTCGTGTTTTAGTATTTACCACTGCACTGGAAGATATCTTTACTGTTGGGCTTGATATAAATTGGTTAGTGGCTCTAGATGAGTCTAAAGCAAAAGATATGACCAGAAATTTGCAGAATATTTTTAGTAAATTTGAAACCCTTTCGATCCCCGTAATTGCTTCAATAAGGGGTTTGAATCTTACTGCGGGATTTGAATTAATGTTATGTGCAGATCTCATAATTGCTGCTGATAACGCAAAATTCGGGCAAGTCGAAACTAAATGGGGACTGACTCCCGCTGCGGGAGCAACTCAAAGATTAACACGTTTGATTGGGCCTTTAAAAGCTAGAGAATTGATATATACCTCAAAGGTCATTGATGCTCAAGAAGCTTTAAAAATTGGCTTGATCAATGAAGTTGTACCTTTAGCAGAACTTGATGATAGAGTTAAAGCAATATCGGGGTTAATAATTCAAAATTCTGGTAAAGCCATTGGTTTAAGTAAGCATTTAATTCAGTTGGGAACTTACAATAACGTAAAAGGATTCCAATCGGAAGGAGAAGCTTTTCAAGAACGTTTTAGCTCTGGAGAACCAAAAAACAAATTAAAATCTTTCTTAAATAGAAAATAATTCTTAAGGAGTATCCTCACAGCTAAAATGAAGATATTAAATTATTTTTTGCTAATAATTCTTCTCTTCTACGGCGGTAATACATGATGGGATTATCACCTTGAATTAGCTTTTCTCCCATTTTTAATTGAGTTTTGATTGGTTGTTGCGTTAGAACGACATCTCTATCTTGATGTAGGATGACTTTATTAAATTTATTAGCTAACCAATTAACAAATGATTTTAAAACGGGGATTCTTAGAAATTTTTGATAAAATCTCATGTAAAATTTTGTGTGAGTTTCATCTACAGGAACAAACGCTATAAATATTCGGACTTTTTCCCCGAGATAATTCTGCCATATATGTGGAAATTTAAACTGAAGGTGAAAAACTTTCATTTCATCAGTAAATTCTTCAGGTTTCAAAGGATCAGTCTTTCCATTATCTTTTTGATTATAGACCCAGAAGGTGAACTCATTTCCATCTTCAGAAGGCTCAACTAATGGTCCATTGACAAGCGTTTGATAACCTCGCCCAATCGTGTTATGATGAACATATGGTAAATGAACAACATCCAGTTGATTCTCTATTGCCCGAGAATAGTGAACTGGCCATATTTCGGTATGTGTTTTATATGAGAATTTTTTATCAATATCTTGGAAAAATGGAACTGGAGGATATTCTGGTTGAGTGTCTCCCCACCACATCCATATAAAATTATGATTTTCTCTGGTAGGATAAGCTATAACTTTAAAGCGCTCTGGTACGGGAGTATTTTTTCCATTTGCAGGTATTATTGTACATTTTCCGGTCTCATCATATCTTAAACCATGGAAGGGGCATTCTACTTCGTCTCCGTTGTTGCAAATTTTTCCAATACTTAATGCTGCACCACGATGAGCACACATGTCTTTTAAACAAATGATATCTCCATTTTTCTTACGCCAGAAAACCAATTTTTCTCCAAGTCTTGTAACCCCAATTAATTCGCTTTTTGGGACCTCTTTAGATTCCAATACTGCATACCATTGATTCCTAATCATAGACAATCGATAGTTAAAATTTATATGAATTTAAGATTTTGCGCTTAATATTTTATAAATTCATTCATTTAACTATTCAATACGCAATTAGTAGAAATAATATGAATAGATAATAAATAAAGAGGAGTTAATCATTTCAGATAGAAAAAAATTATGGGAACCTTCAGAAGAATGGATAAAGAATGCTGAGATCACTAAATTTATCCAGAAAGTAAATAAGGATTTCGGTCAAAACATTAAAGATGGTAAAGAACTATATAAATGGTCTGTAGAAAAGATTGAAGATTTTTGGGCCGCTATGTGGGATTTTGGAGGTATAATAGCTTCCAAAACGTACGATAAAGTGGTTGAGGATTTAAGCATCTTCCCCGGAACTAAATGGTTCCCTGGATCAAGATTAAATTTTGCTCAAAATCTACTCAAGTATAAAGATAACCAATTAGCTTTTATTTTTCAAGGAGAAACCAAGGTTTCGAAGCAAATTACCTATGAAGAACTATATAAAGAAGTTGCTCGCTTAGCGAAATCTCTCAAGAAAATGGGCGTTAAAGTGGGAGATCGAGTAGTGTCCTATATCCCAAACTTGATCGAAACTCCTATTGCCATGTTAGCTACTGCTGCCATTGGAGCAACTTGGGCATCATGTGGAGCAGAATTACAACCGAACGCCGTGATTGATCGGTTTGGACAAATTGAGCCAAAAGTACTCTTTACTGTCGATGGATATTTCTATAGAGATCAAGAGTTTAATATCACTGAAAATGCAAAAAGTGTGGTTGAAGCTATTCCTTCAATAGAAAAAGTAGTAGTAGTATCTTACATTACTAATGGAAAGCCAAAAATAAGCCACATTCCAAATGCGGTACATTGGGACGATTTTATCTCAAAAGAAGAGAACCCCACTCTTGAATTTGAGCAATTACCCTTTGATCATGCTTTATATGTGATGTTTTCATCTGGAACAACGGGAAAACCTAAATGTATGGTTCAAAGCGCTGGGGGTGTATTAATTAATCATTTAAAAGAATTGATCTTATCTACTGACTGCAAGAGAAGCGATGTTATAAACTATATTACTGCGCCCTCATGGATGATGATATAAGTAACCCTTATATCAGCCAAAATGTGGAACTGGCTTATCAGTGCCTTAGCAACGGGTGCAACAATATTTTTATATGATGGAAATCCACTATATCCAGAGCCATTAAGGTTTTTTGAATTAATTGAAAAGCATAAAGTTTCTATATTTGGCACTAGTGCAGCCTATATTCATTACCTAATGGGTCTTAGGGTTAAGCCTGGAGAAAAATTTGATTTAAGTGCATTGAGAGAGATATCACAAACAGCATCTACATTATCACCTGAAGGATTTGAATTTGTATATAGGGATATTAAACAAGATTTGTTTTTTAACTCAATCAGTGGTGGTACAGATATTAATGGTTGCTTTGCTGGAGCAATACCAATATTACCCGTATATTCTGGTGAATTACAAGGTCGTGCGTTAGCGATGAAAGTCGAATCTTATGATGGCAGAGCAGAACCAATAGAAGATGAACAAGCTGAACTCGTATGTGAAGCCCCAGCACCTTCAATGCCTACCTATTTTTGGGGCGATGATGAGAACATGACGAAATATAAAGTTGCTTATTTCGACTATTATAAGGATGTAGGCAAAAATGTGTGGCGTCATGGAGATTATATCGTTATTCATAGTGATACGGGAGGGATTACATTCTGGGGTAGGTCTGACGCAGTACTTAAACCAAGTGGCGTGCGCATTGGAACTGCGGAAATCTACAATGTTGTGGAACAGTTGCCGGAGATTGCTGATAGTTTAGTAATTGGCCAGCAATATGAAGGAGATATCCGAATTGTGATGTTTGTGCTTTTAAAAGAAGGTTATAAATTAACTGACGAATTAAAAACAAAAATACGACAGACTTTACGTGAAAAAACCAGCCCACGACACGTTCCAAAATTAATAATTGAAGCACCCCCAGATGGCATACCATATACTTTTAGTAATAAGAAAGTTGAGATTGCTGTCACGAAAATCATTCATGGAATGGAAGTAACTAATCGCGGAGCTCTTAGGAATCCAGAATCACTTGATTTTTATGAGGAAATGAAAGAAGAACTTCACTAATTTTAAATTTAATTATTTTTTTTCTATTAAATTAGGTTCATGTCTTTATGTTTAATAGTAAAAAAAAAAAAAGTTTTTTTAAGGTCTTAATCCGCTTTTTATTTTATTTTCCCAGTTTGAATCAGTATAGCTACTTTGCAAGGTCAAAACGGTCTAAGTTCATGATTTTATTCCACACTGCTACAAAATCGTGCAGGAATTTCTCTTGAGAGTCATTACTACCATAAACCTCAGCCAATGCCCGGAGCTGGGCATTAGAACCGAAGATAAGGTCAACACGAGTAGCTTTCCACTTGAGTTTATCCGTTGCGATGTCATACCCCTCAAATTCGCTTTTATCTTTCGTGGTTGCCTTCCAAGTTGTGTTCATGTCGAGCAGATTTACAAAAAAGTCATTAGTAAGCACCTCAGGTCGTTTGGTGAAGACACCATGTTGTGTCCCTCCAAAGTTGGTATTCAGGACGCGCAAGCCACCCAAGAGCACCGTCATTTCGGGTGCGGTCAGAGTTAACAATTGCGCTTTGTCAATTAGCATTTCCTCAGCTGATACGGCATAGGGGCCCTTCTGGTAATTGCGGAAACCATCTGCTTTGGGTTCGAGAAAGGCGAAAGATAATTCATCGGTTTGCTCCTGCGAAGCGTCCATGCGTCCCGGTGTGAAGGGAACACTCACTTTATGACCGGCATTTTTCGCAGCTTGCTCCACACCTGCACAACCCGCCAGAACGATCAAGTCAGCAAGCGATATCATTTTGCCGTCAGAACGCTTATTATTGAATTTAGCTTGGATGCTTTCTAGAGTCTTGAGTACCTTCGCTAGCTTGGCTGGTTGATTAATCTCCCAATCCTTCTGTGGTGCCAGACGAATGCGTGCCCCGTTCGCACCACCGCGCTTGTCTGAGCCACGGAACGTCGATGCCGATGCCCAAGCAGTCGAAACCAGTTCCGAAACAGACAGACCTGAAGCTAAAATTATACCCTTGAGTGAGGTAATGTCTTTTTCATCAACTAGCTTGTGATTTACGGCTGGAATGGGATCTTGCCAGATGAGCTCTTCGTTAGGAACTTCTGGACCTAGATAACGAGTGCGCGGTCCCATATCTCGGTGGGTCAGTTTGAACCACGCCCGAGCGAAAGCATCCGCAAATTGATCCGGATGTTCCATATAGCGTCGTGAAATCTTTTCGTAGACGGGATCGAACCGAAGAGAGAGGTCGGTGGTTAACATAGATGGTGCATGACGCTTTGACTTATCGTGGGCATCTGGTACGGTACCGACACCTGCTCCACCCTTCGGTGTCCACTGATGCGCTCCCGCAGGACTCTTCGTTAGTTCCCATTCAAAATTGAACAAGTTCCTAAAGAAATTATTGCTCCACTTAGTTGGAGTTTGTGTCCAAGTGACTTCCAAACCACTAGAAATCGTGTCATCACCTTTACCTGTACCAAAACTACTCTTCCAACCTAATCCCATGTTTTCGATATCAGCCGCTTCAGGCTCGGGTCCCACGTGTTTCGCATCACCAGCACCATGGCATTTTCCGAACGAATGGCCACCTGCAATGAGTGCCACCGTCTCCTCGTCATTCATTGCCATGCGCCCGAATGACTCACGGACATCCCGTGCTGCAGCGACTGGATCAGGATTACCGTTTGGTCCTTCTGGGTTTACATAAATCAGACCCATCTGCACGGCAGCGAGTGGATTTTCAAGATCTCGTTTGCCAGTGTAGCGCTCGTCACCCAACCATTCTTTCTCGGAACCCCAATAGATATCCTTTTGCGGTTCCCAGATGTCCTCACGCCCACCACCAAAACCGAAGGTCTTAAAACCCATCGATTCCAGTGCAACAGTACCCGCGAGGATCATTAAATCGGCCCAAGAAATTTTCCGACCATATTTCTGCTTGATCGGCCAAAGTAGTCGACGTGCCTTATCGAGGTTGACATTATCGGGCCAGCTGGAGAGAGGTGGGAAGCGCTGATTTCCACAGCCACCGCCACCGCGGCCATCGCCTTGTCGGTAGGTACCGGCACTATGCCATGCCATACGGATGAACAAAGGCCCATAGTTACCGAAGTCCGCTGGCCACCAACTTTGCGATTTAGTCATAATTTCAGCGAGGTCCTTCTTCACAGCCTTCAAGTCGAGACTATTGAATTCTTTAGCATAATTGAAATCCTTACCCATTGGATTAGATTTAGAGGATTGTTGATGCAGAATATCAAGATTCAACAGGTTCGGCCACCATTCTTGGATCGTCATACCATCACTAGCAATGGATCTCTTTGCTTTTTCATCCTTTTTTTCCATTTTTAATCATCTCCTTTATTGCCTTATTATGTTATTTTTAAACATGATATATATTTATGAAATTAGTTTATGATTTATAATATAAGAATCATTCTTATATAATAGACATTATCAAATTGTAAACATTATTAATATATCTTATGATTTATTCTAAAAACACTTTAAAATATATAACTATTCATTTAAATGATTGATTTGGATACTCAAAATTTAATTTCGATTTTTCGAAAAAACGGATATAAGGTAACTACTCAGCGTTTGGTAATATGCAAGTTTATCCTATCGCGCAATGATCATCCTTCAACAGAGAAGATATATCAAGAATTGAGAGAGAAGTATCCAACGATAAGTTTAGGGACACTATATAAAACATTACACCTTTTGAAAGAATTAGGATTGATACAAGAGCTAGGTTTTAATGAGAGTATTATAAGATATGATCCTGATATGGAAGTCCATATTAATATGGTATGCTCCAAATGTGGAAAAATTCAAGATTATAAAGCTAAAAAAATTAAGAAACTATGGAATGAAATTATATCTGATATTGGAATTAAACCTAATGGACAACGGTTAGATATTTATTATGAGTGTGAAAATTGTAAATGAATTTAGTTAAATGAATTCTCTTTTCCTTCAAATTGAAATCAATGATAAAACAACTTTGAATGTTTTCTAAATATTTTATTGAGATCAACCTTATAAGAGCTAAAAATAAAATCTAATTATGGATTCATATGATAAATTACCCGATGCTCAAATTGAACCTATAGGAGAAATATCCAAGAAATTCCTGGAGTTAGGCATAAAATCGTTTAAAGAAGCGTGTATGTACGTGCATAATAGTACATATGGATACAATTCGAATTATGATGATAAAATGATATTTTTTAAAGAGAATATGGGTAGTTGTACTATAAAACATGCAACTATTGCAGGACTTGCTGAGGAACTTCGAATTCCTTTATACAAATACGTAGGCATATATAAATTTACAGAAGAAATAACTACTGGAGCTGGTGAAATATTGAAAAAGTACAATGTTCCTTACGCACCAATGGTTCATTGCTTTTTAGTTTATAAAGAATTTCAATTTGATCTTACCGAAGGAAATTATAATGGGAAAAAGACTTCGATTAACGAATTTATAAAAACAGAAAAAGTGACTCCATTTATCAGTAGAAAAGATGAATACAAGCTCTTTAAAAAAATTCTTAGAGAAGAAATTTTACCTAGTAAAGAAATGGAAGGAATCGATGAACGAACATTACTAAAAGCCAGGGAAGAAAGTATCATTTTACTAAAAGAATGTATTAAGAAATGAGATTATACACTCATTTGAACACCCTTCCTGATAATTCATTTCATACCTAATTATCCTTAAACTGACCGCTTTTTTTTCCAATGAGGGCTATCGCTTGTTTGTAAATACCATCTAAGTAATTTCTCTTTCAGATTAGATTTAACGCTTTTATAATCTTCATTTTCAAATAAATTTATAATTTCTTGCGGATCATTTTTAAGATCATATAATTCTTCTTTTCCTGCATCTCGAAGGATAAGTTTCCAAAATTCGGTACGTATCATGACCGATCGAGCAACGGTTTCAGGATATTTCTGGGGAATGTTTGTCTTTTCGTAATAAATTCCCAATCCGGGTAAATTTGGGTCTTTAATAATATACTCAAAACATTGGGGTTCATTAAAATTATAACCCCCTTCAGCAAATACAGCATCTCGAATTTTAGTCTGGGTTCCCTTTATGATTGGAACCAAATTTTTTCCATAATGAATATAAGGAAAACTTAATTCTATTTGAGCAATATCAAGAATAGTTGGAAAAAGATCAATAGTCTGAACTAATTGAGAAAATATCTTTTCCTTTCTGCCAATTTCAGGTGCTTTAATTATTAAAGGTACTTTTAACAGGCAATCTTGAAATGCATTTGGCCATTTCTCAGTTAAACCATAATCACCTGTAAAATCCCCATGATCTGAAGTAATAAATATCGCTGTTTGTTCATATACTCCAATTTCTTTTAGTTTGTTTAAAATTTCTCCAATTTGATGATCAACACGCGTGATCATTGCATAATAGGTCGCCCGTATCTCCTTAAATTCATCTAATGTTAAATTTTTAAGACCATATCGTTCTTGCATTAATCTCATAAATTGCGGTTTATCTTCAAGCATAGCTGGAATGGGATCATGTATATTGGTACGATTATATAAGGAAAAATATGGTTCTTCAACATGATACGGGGGATGAGGGGCAGCCATGGATATAAACAAGCAAAATGGAGTTTTAAGCTCTGAGTCTAGAAATTTTATAACTTCTTTAACTAAAAAAAAATCATAATCTTCTGCTTCCTTTTCATTACTTTTCCCGTAATAAAATGATTTTCTAAGACGATGTCTCTCAGGAAAGGGATTTAATTTGGGAATCGGAGGTTTAAATTGAATACGATGGGTTATGCTTTTATCAATTGAATCTTTATCAAATAAATCGTTTCTCCCTACCCAGATTACATTATATCCATTATCTTTAAGAATTTTAAATAGGTTTTCTTCATGTGGTTGGAGTAATTGATATAAACCTCTATGTCCATTTGAATGAACATATTGTCCCGTAAATGTACAACATCTTGATGGGGTACAAACCGGATTAACACTGTAACAATTACTAAACGTCACGCCTTCTTTAGCTACCTGATCTATATTAGGAGTTTCCAATACTGGATTTATAATGCCCCCTAATGATATACAATCTCCTCTCAGAGTATCTGGTAAAATAATAACAATATTCGGTCTTTGAGGGCTCTCCAGCATCATTTTTCTTTTCCGTATAAATCCTTATCTTTGATATGCATTAATTATCATTTATACTTTAAATCATATTTCTAATACAAAATATCTAATTCTAACTTTTATTTATTGGAATTTAGAATTTTGGATCTCTTCTTTACTAAGTACTATGATATTTAAAATAATAAAAATATATAAAAAAAAGAAATAAGCGTTTCAGGTTTATGTGAGAGGAGACCCACAGGTTCCACAAAACTTACCTGCTCCTGTAACATCTGCCCCACAATTTGGACAATATTTAACACTTGTAGAGGAGGGGGTCGCTGAAGGTGTAGGTGTTGGTTGATATGTGGGTGTTGTCATTGGTGCCATCATTATTTGTTCCAGTTTTGCAACTTTAAAGTATCCAATTATTTGGAAAATCCATCCAATTAAAGCAGTAATCAATAAGAATACAAGGACATACATTAAAGCAGCATTTTTCAGATAATGGCAACCTTCTTCTGCATCTCGAGCAATATAAGCTGGGAACATCGCAGTGTTTTGTCTAAAGAAGGTTTCTAGACTACCCCAAGCACCCATTTCGATCGCGGCAGCAATAATTGTAATGATCAAGCCAATTCCAGTAAAGACAAATAATGGCGTAAGATATGTGAAATTAAATGTATATGCGAAATCCATATAATCTATTGGGAAGAACCATCCCACTACACTCACTATTCCACCGATAAATTTAAAAATTATAGCAGTTATAAATTTTGTTCGATAATCCTCTATTAGAGGATTGTTTAATTTTAAATTAGCGTTTCTTATATCTGATAGCGCTAAAATAGTAAAAATTAGTCCAACAAAAGGAATGGGAATGATGACGAAAATAGCTATAATTTTCATTCGACTTCCAAACGATCTCCAATCAAGGTTTAAATCTGTATTTGACATTTTATGAACCTATTATTTTTTTATTTTAGTATGATGAATTTACAATATTTAATATTTTTCCAATTATTTTAATTTTATTTAATCTTGTAATTTTGAATAAGTGTAGCTTGCCGTTTAAACCATCAATTGAATAATCGTGTTTTAAAATATGCAAAAAAAAAATCAAAAAAACTTTAAAAATAGATATCTTGTCCTATATTATGTGACAAAGCTCGATCATATACTAATTTTGCGACAGCTACATCTTGAGCACTAATGCCAACGGATTTAAAAACCGTAATGTCTTTTTCTGTATCACGACCATGTCTCTTACAGGTAATAATGTCTCCGATTGATATAATATCTTTTTCAGTAATGATGCCCTCATTGATGGGTATAATGTAATCTCCTGCTTCGGCTAAACAAGCTTCCTTTAAACCTGCTACTAGTAAAGTAGCCCTTTTAATAGTTGTGGAATCCAATTCTCGAACGGTAGCGGAGTGAGCACCTATAGAAGAGATATGCATTCCTTCCGAAATTTTATCTCCTGAAAATAAAGGTGTTGTACTGGTAGTTGCAGCAACTAGAATATCTGTATTAGCTAGCAAATCATCCCCGGAGTTGGTGATTTCAACATTTATTCCTAATTCATTTTCTAATTCATCCTTAAATGATTTTGCTACTGATCGATTCAAATCATACACTTTACATTTTTCTAATTTTTGATTTAGTGCCCAATAAACTCCAACAACTTGCTTTCGAGCTTGAACTCCAGCGCTATAGATCCCCATTGTTTTGCTATTTTTACGAGCTAAGTATTTTACTCCTACTCCCGTGGCCGCACCAGTTCGCATTGCGGTGATTAAGCTTCCATCCATGATTCCAATGATATCTCCAGTTTCCATATCTTGTACCATGATTTTTGCTAATACTGTAGGCATATTATGTTTTGTAGGATTTTCCTTATATACTGATACAATCTTAGTGGCAAGAGCACTCATTTTACCTCCAATTAAGCCGGGCATTATCAAAGTTAATCCTGGTGCTGGATCTGTTATTGCTATTCTTTGAGGTACAACAGCATTTCCTAAAGAAAGTTGCTTGTATGCCTCTTCTACGTATTCTAAGGCGTCATTCATGTTTAATAATTCATTTACATCTTGTTTTGACAGTATTCGTACCATAAAGACAATTATCTACAATAATATTTAAAATTTAAGCCAATTTCAATCTCCAATTTTCTATCAGTTTCGAAATTTTATATATAAGAAAATAGAGAAAGAAACAAAAAATAAAAAGGCAAGAACTCTTTTTCTATATTGGATTATGCCAAAACAAAAAAAAGGAGCCAAAAAAGGTAGGAGGACTTATGGTCCACCGTCAGAACAACCAGTAGTAACTCGAGTAAGAATGCCAAGAAGACGTGACGGAGAAATGTTTGGGCGAGTTGTCGAGATATATGGTCAAGAACGGATGGAAATATTCTGTGAAGATGGAAAATCTCGTATAGGAAGAATTAGGGGAAAAATAAAAAAGAGAGTTTGGGTAAGGAAAGGAGATTTAGTGATTATTAATCCTTGGGGTTTTGAAACGGTAGTTCAAGATCAAAAGGAGAAATGCGAGATATTTTGGAGATACTTAAAGCATGAAGTTTCTTGGTTAGAAAGGAATAATAGATTGCCTGAAATTCTTGATATAAATAATATTCCTCTATAAGACAAGCATTATCATTAATTTAATGTAAAATTAATTTATTATTTCATTCAATTTTGTTAAAAGTTCTTCAAGAGAGCATATCTTTTCTTTAGCTCGAATTTTTGGCAATTCAACCTTATCTCGAGAGTACAAATTATCATTTTCTTTAAGTATTTCAGAATAGATTATATTTTGAAGCGGGATAAATTCGGGATAAGTCTTATGGTCTTCTAGATAATGGAATGTTAAATAGTGGAAAAGTAGTGATTGCTTAGGATGCATACCTTATTGATTTTTGAAGCAATAAAGTTTATAATACAGTTTATGGTCATATTTTAAAAAAATTAAGTTTTTTCTTTATTTCTCTCTTTTCTTTTTTTAAGGACTTCTTTTAATGCTTCTTCCTTATATCTTTCCTGTTCATCCCAAAAATTGGGATTATTCATGTTTGCTTTCATATTTTCCACCATTGCTTGAGCAACTTCATCTGCAGTTTGAATTTTCTTTTTTTTTTTCTCTTTTTTCTCTTTCATAAAAAAACCTTCTTTCTATTATTCTTTTCTTTATTTTAATATAATCCTAATTCGTTTTATATGCGCTAAGCAGATCATCGGGTAAATGGATGGCAAATTTACACTCCATATCTCCATTAAGTGCTGTCTTTATAGGTTTTACTTCAATGGGGCGCTCAAAAATTTGCTCCCAATATAGTTTATACCAACCTGCACTACAATGGCAGAAATTTTTTGTGATTTCATTTTCATTACCATTTTTTAGTGCTCCTCTAATCCAAGGGCAATAACAAATAAAAAATTTTTTCATTTGGTCATCTTTTGCGTCTAAAAATTCCCTCATCTGATAGGGAAGTTTAGACACGTAAATGATATTTTCTTTTCTAATTCCTTGTGCAATTCCTTGGTTTTCCCGTACGTATTGAACTATATCATCATCTATCTTCTGAGCAAACTCTAATGTTCCTTCATTTTTATGTTTCTCTAGTCGTGAAACTAAATCTTTATGCATTTTCTCTAAAAATCCATCAATACCTAATTCCTTAAGGAGTTTTTTATCTCCCTCAATATCATCTGGAGGTCGTCCATGCAAACATGGCGAGAGAAGATCAATTGTTTTTTCTGTCCCAACTTTTTCTTCCAATCTTTTTAAAACAACCTTCGTGAATTCAGGTTTCTTTTCAGGGTGGACACCTAGTTGAGGAATTGTCAAATCTTGAAAAATCTCATCTCTTAATGGTTCACCATAAACTTCAGCTACACTTAAATATAAATTATCCATTGCATTATAAGATTCACTAATATCTATTATTCTAGTAATAAATTCAGGTCTATCTGAATAATTAGCATAGTGCATTATAGCCCTAAGGAAATTTAAAACAGAATTTTCGTCGTGCAGGACGAGATAATCAGAATAATCCATTATTTTTTTGGGTAAACTTATTTCGAGAGTTAAATTTTCTTTAGAGAGAAATTTTTCATAATTCCTAATTTGTTGAATATATTCTGTAATCAATTGACTTTCGATTTCATTCTCTACCAGATAATTTTTAAATTCAATTTCATTCAATACGATTCAATTAATGGAGCATAATGGTAAAAATATTAATTTTTTGAATTTTGCCGAACTTTAAACATAGCACTAACGTTATTATCTAATAATCTTTTAATTAGATTTTTTATCCACCGTAAAGAGCATCTAATCAGTTAAATCATTATTAAGAGTTCTTAGTTAATCCTATAGACTAATTTTACAATTTGTCCTGTTTTTATTTAGTAATTAATCTACCCAAAAATCTTTTGCTAGCTGTCTTCTAGTTTGCCATAAACCATCTTTATCAGTAAATCCAATTATTCCTTTTCCCTGATCAGCGTCTTTTATTTTCCACATTCCGCTAACAGCTCCCGTTAACGCACCAGATAAAACTTCAAAACCTTGAGCTGTGTACAAATCACATTCTACTCCACGGTTGATAATGAATTTTAGTTGACGTAAACCTTGTTGATTTTTAGATTTGAGTACATCTAATAATAATTCTACTTCGGTATCTAGTTGATCATCAGCTACAACTCGATTCCAGAGATTCCATTCTACTGCTTTTTCTCCAGAGTGGAGAGCGCCAATAAGATTAATTTCTTTTGCTCTACGACGACCTATAAGTCGAGCTAATCGGGTAGTACCTCCCCATCCAGGAGTAATTCCAACATCAACTTCGGGCATACCCCATTTCGAACGTTCGGTCGCAATTACAAAATCACAAACCATTGTAATTTCTAAACCACCACCTACAGCATAACCATCTACTGCCGCAATTGTAATTTTATCTAACTCTTCGAGCTGATTAGCCATGTTCTGATAGTATCTCACCCGTCTTGTAATATCATTCGCATTTCCCCACTTAATCATTTCTTTAATATCATCGCCCACGCAGAAATTATCTCCAGCACCCTTGATAACTAAGAATTTGAGTTTTGTAGAGTCTCTCACAATTTCTATAGCGGCAACGATTTCTTCAGAAAGTTTCATGCTTAATGCGTTCATGACATCAGATCGATTGAGTGTTATCCAAGCTACATCATCAGTTTCTTGATAAATCAAATTTTCGAATTTCATATTCTATACTTGATCAATTATTTATATAAATATAATTAGAATTTTTGAAAGTAGATGATGACTATTTAGAAAACATGTTTTTCCTATCTATGATAGAGTTAATTTTTAATGAGGCTGCTAGGCTCTTTTCGAAATAGATTTTATAATAAAACTAATATTATTCAATGGTATACCCTTGTTCTTCCCATGCTTTTCGCATAATGGCGTTATGCCTTAAATATTCATCAACTATACTTTTTGGTACGTTATTCAATGGACAACTAAAATTCGGACATTTTGAACAACCAAGAAAATGCATTGAAATGATCCATATTATTGAAAAAACCAGCGAGATTCCAAAATAAATGTACATTTCTGCTATGAGAAAGAAAACTAAAGGAAATCCCGCAAAAATTGAAATACCAATTATGAATTGAATTCTTTCTGAGCGACTCATAGGTGCAGGATTATATTTCCAAGCTTTATAAAGGCCGTAATTCGCATAACACTTGAGTGTTTTATCATCTTCAAATGCATAATAAGGACAATGACTGCAGAGAATTTTATTTTCCCAAACCTGGAAGAAAAACACTAAAAAACCAATATAACTTGAGATTAGGACAATCAATAGAAGAATATTTAATCCTCCTGAAATAAAACTTTGTAAAAGTCCAATTACCAAAACTACCCATACGCTCAAAACGGGAATCATGAAATAGATGGTGTCTTTTATTTCAAATTTACACATTAATTTTCCATTCACAGAGCATTGTTCGCAACTCTCTGGATCAAGATTGCAGATATTTTTCTGTTTATTATTTTCTTTCAATATTTATACCTCTTAAAAAAATGGTTATTTCCTTTATCTTATTACAATTATAAAGACTTTATTATTTCTGCGGCCCATTCCTTTGCTCTTTTTACTTCCGCATCGGGATTATTCTTTAAAGGTTCCGAAAAAATGTTTTCTCCCACAATGTTACAATTTTGCAGTTCTTTCTTTAATCTTTTCATTGCTTTAACTCCATTTCCGCCTGCACAGTTCCAAATTGCGAGATTTTTATTAGATAAATCATTCATTTTAAAATAACTTCTTATTGATGGGGTTAATGTCCATGCCCAAACAGGTGTTCCGAGAAAAATCAAGTCATAATCAATTGGATCATATTCTAAAGGCTCTAATTTTGGTTTATGTTTCATCTTTGCATGCATTCCCCCCCAAAAAAAGCGGGTTCTACTCTCAGAATCCAAATCTTTTATGGGTTTCAGTCGTTCAACTTCAGCACCCGTTTGTTCCTTTATTGCTTCAGCAATAAGATGGGTATTACCCGTAAGGGAGTAATAAACAATTAAAATTTTATTAACCATTATAATTCTCTTAGAGTATAGCATCTTTTTAAAACCTTTTAGTATAAAAATTGAAGAAGATTAATTTCAAACAATCAAATTCAATCTATGATTTGTCTAATTGAAATACTTTTTATCAAAAAAATATATAAATCAATATTCCTATTGAATTATTTTTAAGTCTATAAAGTAGGAAAAAAAGTCTTTTAACTTTGAAATCTCTTTTCTAGTGTCTTTTCATGCAAAAAGAAAGCAAGAAATAGAAAACCAAGACCAAGTAAAGAGAGTATTATCAGATCTATCAATATCCCGAACATCCCAAATACACTTAAATCTCCAAGACTAACATTTATTATGTCAATAAAATAAGTTAGTGGAGATATATACGCTATTGGCGTTAATACAATTGGTATAAATAATGGAGTCATGAATACAAGAGGGAATTTTATAAGAATGGTAAAAACCATTGTACTCCCTGGCGTACTTGATGATGGAACCGAAAGTATTAAACTAAAACATGAAAATGCCAAACCCGCAACGATCATTCCCACTATTATAAGCAACAAGTTAAAATTAAGCGAAATTACTGAGAAAATAGATCCAAGTATCAAGGGAATTGAAGAAAAAAGTATTCCGTAAATTAAAGAACTCCACATACTTCCAAGTAGTATTGTTTTAATCGAAATTGGGCAAGTTATTAATCTCTCTAATGTTTTTTGCATAGCTTCCCATGGAAAGACAATTGGTCCTAGGGAGGTTGAAGTTAAAAATAAGATCATAGCCATCATACCAGAAATCAAATAGATTGATTGAATATTTCTGCCAATTGTAAGAGCTACAAAAAGTATTAACGGAAAAAGTATTCCTTGAATAAGCACAGGAGGTTTATTATAATAGATTCTGAGATCTTTCTTAGTAATTATAAAAGATCTTCGAATTTGAGTACCAACACTTCTGAATTTCGACATTTCATAATCTACAGATTTGTTCACTTTGACCCACCTCTTTCTATAATTTTTAAGAAAGCTTCTTCTAATTTGGGTTGATATGTTATCAGTTTTTTAATTTTCAGATTATTAGTTCTAACGTAATCGATTATTTCGCATATGGAATTATGTATATCATCAACAATAATGTGATATCCTCCATTTACTTCTTGAACTTTGTTTATATAGTTCAGTTTCTCAATTTCATTTTTTAACAAACCGTTTTCAACGGATAGATCTATTGCTTGATATTCTTGAACGAGAACTTTAAAATTTTCAGGGGTATCTAAACTTATTATCTTACCTTTATTAATAATAGCGATCCTATGACATAATTCATTTGCTATATCCATATCATGTGTGGTTAGGAAGATTGTGGTTCCATTTTTATTATATTCCAATATTATTTCTTTGATAATTCTAGCTGACTGGACATCTAAACCACTAGTAGGTTCGTCTAAAAATAGAATTTCTGGATTGCTCATTAAAGCCATGCTCAACAGTAAACGTTGTTTCATCCCTTTTGAGTATGTTTTGGCTTTAATATTCTTTTTTTCTAAAAGCTCGAATTCTTTAAGTAAATACTCCGCTCTGTTTTTCCTTTCTTCTTTAGATAATCCATATAATTCTCCAATAAGTAAAAGATTGTGCCATCCACTTAAATCAGTATATACACTTGCTTCCTCTGGCACATTTCCAATTAGCTGCTTTATATGTAATGACTCAGTCCTCGAATCCTTTCCAAATATTGTAATACTACCAATGGTCGGTTTCAGAACGCCTGTCAACATGCGAATCGTTGTTGTCTTCCCAGCACCATTCGGTCCTAAAAATCCAAAAATCTCTCCTTTCTTAACTTTAAAACTTATGTTATCAACAGCCTTAAATTCCTTTCCTGAATTATCTCCATTGGATTTCGATTTTGAGTGCATTTTAGCTTTTCGAGATACTTCAAAAAATTTCGAAAGATTCTTTACTATAATCGCAACCATATTCAACACCTTATGTGTCTATTTTTTCGTTTCATCAAGTTTAATGTGTTTTAGTAACTCATTTATCGATTGATGTCCATGACATTTTATAACTTGGTTAAGCGAACAACCTTCAGGATACTTTACTTTAATTTCTGGACTAGAACATTTACATTCTTCCTCATCTATTTTCATAATTTTTTCCTCGATTTTTGTTATAAAAAGTAAAATTCTAATTAGTTTGATTTATTATTCAACTAATTCAAGCATATATTTAAATATTTCGAAGGATAATTAAATTTATTAGATATGTAGTGATTTAAATTATTATGAAGGAAATTAACTTAGATGATATAGGGGACTATATTAGGGCTTTGCATTGTGGTATTCGATGGCAAATAATTGATTTTTTAAAAGACGCTCCTAAAAGCTCAGAGGAAATCTTCCTATATTTGAAAGAGTTAAGGAAAAAAATAAAAATCGATAAAACACAATGTAAAGGCGGTTGCCATAATGAGTTTAAAAATGAGATCAAAAAGCAAAATGTCTATTATCACTTACGAGAGCTTGAAAAAGTGGGGATCATTATTTTAGAAGATTATAAGCCAAGTGAGAGAGCGCCAGAAAAGGTTTGGAAATTAAATCTTGAGAAAATAATAATCAAATTTAAATAAAAATTGCTATTTTGCTGAAAAAAAGCATCATTGTGCTCCTATAAATTTCTCTATTTCGATTAATTTGTATAATTAATATCTAAAATAACTACATCCGCGACATAATATGGGATTATTCCTCTTTGTTGCTGTTGTAATGGCCCGAATGATTTATCAAGATTTGAATCATTTTCCTCGACCATTAAAGAATTATGTTCCTCTCATGAATATTGTGATTAAAGCCAATGAATTCTGAAAAAATATTTAAAACAATAATTCTAATTAGATTATAATGACAA
>Ga0315536_1000388_pt1 | contig 22075 bp, 20 predicted proteins | sample SalMarSW160230MG_FD_203093 | JGI IMG/M metagenome (GOLD analysis project Ga0315536, IMG submission 203093) | Salt marsh sediment microbial communities from the Plum Island Ecosystem LTER, Massachusetts, United States - Salt Marsh Sediment SW1602-30 ...
GTAAATTATGGCGATAATGGTTACAATCGAGATCCCTAAAATAGTGACTATTTCATATCCCGGTATCAAACCTTCATCAGTTGGCATTAACTGAGCGGTTGCGAGCGTTAAACCACCATATGCAACTGAGCCGTAATCAAAAACACCTATGCTATTCCATCTAGCAGTCATCACAACATCTGACAATGTTCCTAGCTCAGTCGGCCCCATTGTTATGTTAACCATCCATTCTATGTACAGTTGTTTCATAGTTATCTTGAGTCCGTTACCAAGTACTTCTACAGTCATATTTCCGTCCAATCTTGGGATCGTAGCTATCATAGTTTGAAATCCTTTAGCTAACATGGTATAATTAAAACCGACTGGCATAATAAGGGGCGTTCCAGAAAACACATTCAGGACAGTAGATTCATTTAAAGAACTAGGGTCAATTAAGAAAATCATCGGATATGTCATGTTTGCTGCTGCAGATCGAAGAGTCCAGTTATTTGCGGCAGAAGCAGTGTAAAAATCAAAGTATAATCCTGATCCACTAAATGGCAAATATGGATGCGGTATTACATCTGAAACATTTACCATGACTGCTTTCATGCCAGCTCCTGCGAGGAAGTCAAAGTCCATGTGAGTAGTATTTTTAAAATAATCTAAGAAATACTCGTACATGTATGTCCACTCAGCAGCTCCAAATAAAAGAGAACCGGTAGAGTTTAAATTTACCACGTTAAGAGAAGCCGTCCATATAAATTCGTCTCCATTTTTTACACCTACATAACTAGGAGGTGCAGCAACAGAGACATTAGTGAAAGAAACAAGTAGTAGAATGCTTAGCATAAGACCAAAAAATAATTCTCTCTTTTTCATCTTTATCACAACTGAAGTTAATTTTGTCTTTGTAAAAAATTGTTGTTATAACATAGATTGATAAACATATATTTAAACATTTTTGTATGTAAATACATTTATCTATCAAGAGGATAAAGAATTTATAGGTTAATGGTATTAAATTACTCCAAAATTAATATTAAGCAAGTAAATGAATTATTAGTATCATTTGATCTAACCAATAACAAAAATGATTTAATTGAACAATTTTCAAGAGGATTAAATTTGCTGATGCAAAAGATTTAGAAGAAGCCTATTTGAAAATGTTGAGAATAGTTAGAACCAAAAATATTTTATCTTGGAGATAGATAGAAAATTTTCGATCTTAATACTTGACTACCGATTATGTTTTTTATGAAATAAAAAAGAAGAAAAAAAATAATTAAGTGAGTTTAGCTCCACATTCAGCACAAAAAACTCCTTTTTGAGAAACGCGTTCCCCACACATCGGGCAGAAATTTGCGGCTCCTGACTGCTTTAGGACTACTGCAGACGTTGTTGCAACGGTTGGATAATTATTTAACATAATCATTTCAGATTCTTGAGGTATTTGTATTATAACATTTGCTATTTTAGCTAACTGAAAGTAGCCAACAATTTGTAATATAAAGCCTATAAAAATTGTTATACCAAATATGAATAAAGCGTTCAATAAAGCTCCAGTGGCAAGATTATCAATACCTTGAATGATATCTCTCGTGATAATCTTTGAAAACATATCCTGATTTTCCTCAAAAAAGATCTTTAAATTCTTCCATGCTTTCCTTTCTAGTATAAAAGCTGAAATGATCAAAATAAGACCTAACGCTATTAAAACTGAACCAATTATAACCATCACCACGAAATTTCCAAGTGGAGTTAAAAAACCTATTGCCAAAAAAATTCCACCGAATAATATGTTGAAAAACGCGATGAATAATCTGGTAATGGAAGATATCATTTTTGAACGAAATTCCTCGAGAAGATCATTTTTAAGTGATAGGTTGATCGATTTTATGTTATTTAAAGCAGCAAACTTGAATATGATAACCAAAATAAATCCTATAAAACCTATGCCAGGTATCAGGGAAACAAGGAGGAAAATCGCGATCAACTGCATGTTCTTACCAAAATCTCTAAATGCGCTTAAAATTGAATTATTCCACATTTTTTTAATTACCTTTCAATCATTTATATTTAATTTGTTGTTATTTTTCTAAGAGAAAGGAAATATATTTACATGATGGAGTCCAATTTTTATGAAAATAATCTTAAAACGGATCCTATATTTGCTTTAGACGGGAGTAAAGATAAAATAGAAAGTAAAAAAAAGATAAAATTACGAGCTAATGAGTTGGAAAAGAATCGAAGCGTGAGGAATGAAGAATTGGTCGCCTTTTTTAATAACTACAGTATGAAAATATTCGGCGAGACCAAGAAAACCTCTGATAACAGATTCATCTTCTTCAAATTTGAAGATTAATTTAGCTACAGCAGCATTTGTATTGAAAGTTACTTTATCATATACACGTTCGTCAATTAAGGGAATCTTGAGCTCGTTTACGATTTCATAAACACGTTTTTCACAGGACTAACTAAGTGTTAGAAGACCTATTATGAAGAGCTCTCTTTTTGCCATTTTTTCTTAATCACCTAAGAATTTCATTAAAAATTTAAGTATCTAATTTAAAGATTACAAATGAATAATAGTATATAATATATTATATTTGATGTTTTTAATTGTTGTCTTTTATGATGACGACTCATTTTAGGTTTTTAAAGACATTAAATTAACCTTCAATTAACTTTATAAAATTTCAAAATTATTTTAGAATAAATCTAATTCTGATGCGAAATAAAAGGAATCATTTATTAATATATCATCATATTCAGAGCCACATTTTGAATTCCTTATGAGATGAACCTTCAATTTTTCTTTATGACGAAAATAAATAAGACAAAAATAAGAGTTGCTCTTGAGCTATGTTTGAAGTATTAAGATTTGAAAAAAATATAATATTATAAATGAAAATTAATATAATACCATTAAGATTATAATTTAATTTTTTTGAGTAGTTTAATAAACTACTTATAAGTACTTAAAATATTATTTTTGAGGATTGAATCTTGGTTCCTAAAGAACAAAAAAAGGTAGAACGCGTCATCAATTTCATGAAAAAGGGATTACAATCATTATCAGATGATCTTGAAGACACAGTAAAGGGGTTAAATGATTTCATTCAATCATTGAACAAAGCTTTAAAAGATTTAAAGGAAGTTGAAGTTGCACCACAAGCTCACACTGTTAGCACTTCCTCTAAAAAGGTTATTGGAGAAGCCCCCATACAAGCAAAAACTGCGGCTGCAAGCACGTTATTTAATTTATTAAGTGGTGGTGCTCCTAGTGCGTCTAATCCTCCTATTAGCGCTCCAAGCCTACCTGTTGCTCCCACAGCTACTGCTGCAGGTCCGCCTAAAGTAAGTGGTCCTCCAAAAAGACCTTCTGATGGAGGTAGTCTACCACAAGCTCCCATTGCAATGACTGGCCCACCTAAAGCTCCTACTGGAGGACCTCCAATGAGATCTAATTTACCACCTGCTCCAAAATTACCCCCAACTGCAGGAAGTGGTCCACCTAAAGCTCCTCCCGGACCAACAGTTCAAACGCCTTCATTTGCGAAAAGAGCTGGTCCACCTGGTCCACCTGTTGCTCCCACAGCCCCTCCTGGCAGATCTAGTGCGCCAACAACACCTCAAGCTGGTGGTGGTTTAAGTTCGCTTCGAGACGAGATGCTTGAAGAGTTAAATAGGCTAAAAAAGATTATGCGTGGAGAATAAATTCTCTCAATTCTTTTTATAAGTTCAATTTTCTATTTTTATCAATGTAATCTCAATTAAATATAAATCTTTATTATCTTAGATTAAAATCATTATTTGATGAATGATCAACAACTCTTAATTTGTGATATTAGTGTTCCCATTGTAATTCCAAAAAGAATAATGATTTTCGCAGGCCATCCTGATGATGAAATTATTTCTTGTGGAGGGACCTTACTCAAATACCAAGAATTAGGTTCAGAAATTATCATTGTAGTTTCTTCTAGTGGTTTGGGAGGATATGCAAAAGAATCACAAAGAAGTGGAATAATAAAACAAAGACATGCTGAATTAATTCAAGTAAAAAAAGTATTGAATTGTGAAATTATAGAACTCAATTTCGAAAATAGAGACATAACAAGCCAAAAAATATCTAAAATCACGAATTTGATAAGAGATTATAAACCTCAAGTAATTTTAGTACCACATTTTTCTGATTTTCATAGAGTTCATAGAAATCTTTCATTAATCACTCGCGAAGCTATTTATCACTGTTCTTCTGGAAATGCGTATGGTGGTCATGGAAGAAATTGGATACCTTTTGGAGTTTATTATTATGAGTCCCCTTCATGTAAATTCCAATATATTGATGGATCCGTATTTGTAATCGTAGACATAGAAAATTATTGGGAACAAAAGAAAAACATATTTAATGAAGTCTATACTTCACAAAAAGAAGTTTTAGAACGAGTAATTGGTTGGGCAGAAGATACCGCGATTTTACGGGGAAATGAAATAAATTCCTCATTTGGAGAGGCATTTATACCTGAAACGACTTATACTCCTTTAAAACTACTTTTAGTATAAAATTAAATAAGGTATTAGATTGATTATATTATACAATAAGGCTTATACCACAAAAAAATAATGGGAAACCTAACGGTAGTATTAGATATTGGTCAATTTTCTTCAAAGGTAGGTTTTGCAGGTGAAGATTTTCCCTCACAAGTATTTTTTACAATAGTGGGGAAACCAAAATATCATCAAATCGATTTTAATTATGGTAAATCGAAAGATGAGTTTTACGTTGGTGATGAGATTCAGTCTTTGGGATTATATAAAATTCAATACCCTATTGAAAAAGGGAGAATTCAAGATTGGGTATCATTTGAAAAAATCATGGATTATATATTTTATAACCTACGTGTGGATCCAAGTCTGGTAAATGTATTATTTGCCGTACATCCATTATTTCCTCGTCAAGATTTAATTCGATTGTTTCAATTATTTTTAGAACAATATCAATGTAATGCTTTTTATCCTGTTCTTGATTCCATGTTAACTCTTTATGCTGGGGGATTTCAAACTGGTTTAGTGATAGAAATCGGAGATAGTATAACTCGAATTGTTCCAATTTATGAAGGATATAAACTCGAGCATGCTGTTCGCATTTTAGACATCGGAGGGAGAACATTAACTAGATATATGGAAAAGATACTGGGAGAAATTGGTTTTTCAGCAGATTCTTCAATTAGAAGAGAATTAGTACGAGCTCTTAAGGAAAAGGCTTGTTTTGTCTCTTTAGATTATAAAGAAGATCTTAAGAGAAAAGAACAATATGAAAAACCTTATTCTTTACCAGATGGTTCCACAATAACATTAAGTAAAGAAAGATTTCAAGTTCCTGAGCTCTTATTTGATCCTTCAACCGAATTAGAGGAAGACCCATTACCTCAAGCAATTTTAGATGTAATTGAGAATTGTGATTTAGATATTAGACCAGAACTATTAAATAATATTTTTCTTTCAGGTGGATCTTCAATGTTTCCTAATATAAAATCGAGGATTTATCAAGAATTAGAACTAGAACTAGCTAGGAGAAAGAGAAAAAATCAATCCATAAAAATAATAGCTCCTAGCGAACGAACATTTTCCGTTTGGGTGGGTGGGTCAATTCTAGCAATGATTCCAGAATTCTCTAAAAATTGGATTACTCGAGCTCAATACTTTAATGAAGGCATTCCTGCAAATCTTTTATGAAAATATTTAATGATAGAATTGATTGCATGTTACAAGCGTATTACATTTCATTAAAAATATTATTCCGATATTATATCATAACAATCATTATCTTCAATTTAAAATCATGGAAAACTTAAATGATAGTTTTGAACAAACTAAATTATTGAAAAAATACTATAAGCCAGATTTCTCACAACTCTTTAATAAAATTAAAGACATAAAAACGCCGGTTAAAAGAGAAATATTAATGGGGCTTCTTGACGGAAATTGGCATTCTGAATTAGATTTAATCAGATTAGCTAAAAAACAACAACAGTATATGGGTGCTGTTACCTTAGGAACGATGGTCATTTCGCTAAATCATTCATTAAAAAATGATTATGTAGAACGGCAAATAATTGATGGTAAAATGTATTATAAAATCTCAGATAATTATGTCGGGCTTTCGAGAGCGGCTTTTAACAAGTTTAGGTATCACCTTGATTAAATTTTTCATTCTTCTTTTTTTAAGGTAATTTTGGCCATCAAATTAAGAATTAAGATGATTCCTATAGCATAATATCCTGCTCCAATATTCATAAAAATTACTCCTAAATTAGATAAATTAGTTACTAAAATCTGTATAGCATATACAATTAACATAATTGATAAAAATAAAATATTGAGATTATACAGTTTCAAAGAATTATTTCGAATTGATTTTTTCGGTGAAGCAAATATTGAACTTAAACTGATGAAGAATAAAAATAACCAGAAAGTCAATGTTACTAGATTTTCTGAGTTTATACTAAATCCTTCTCCATTACTTGGGATACCCCATACATAAAACTCGGTTGTTTTAAATTTATAAATGTTTAATGAGATTACGATATTTTGATATATAGGTATTTTCGCGACAAACGCCAACACAAATCCTATAATACCACCAAAGATTCCTGACTTTCTTGCCATTTTTAATATTTACCTCAATTTACGGGAAGGTTAATTCGAGAAACAATAGCTAAAATAAAATCTAACAATAATACATAAAATCCAAAATTTAAATAATAAAAAATATCAAAATATCCAAGTTGTACTCCAATAATTAAATTACTATAGATTGGTATCCCTATAAGAAAATAAGCAAAGATTAATCCGATAAATAATATGCTAAAATTACACAATCTTTGTCCTAACTTGCTTTCCTTTCCACTAGCTATAAAAGTGGTTATTATAGCTAATATTGAAATACAGAATAGAAAAATAAATGTTATAAAATGTACTTCAATCCATATATATAAAGTTCCATTATATATGATTCCCCATAGGAATATTTGATATTCACCAATAGACATCAATTCAAGTGAAATTTTGGAATAATAATTCACAAAGGGATTAATAGAGCCAAAATATGCTAGAACCCAATTAGAAATTGAGCCACTTGAGCCAAATATTATTCCTAAGGGAATAAATTGAAAAAATAATAAGAATAAAGTAAGCAAACCTGATAAAAATGCATATTTGTTCATAATTCATAAACACAGAATTATCTTTTTAGATAAATTATTGATTTAATAATTTTAATGTTATCTTTTTATACATTTATTGTCTGAAATTTTATATAATTCACAACTTGAACAAAATCCTTTTCCACTTCTTTCTGACAATCCTTCATTCCAACATACTGGGCAGAAGTAATAATTAAATGGTTTATTATTTTTTCTTAGATACACATTAAATATATTAAAATTACAAATTGAACATGTAGATTTTAGCAAATATATTCTCCCATTTTTAGGTAGTGACAAATACTTTTTACAGTTGTCATCGGAACAAACCAAAAATCTCTTTTGCTTTAGGTTAATAAATTTCATGGGAAAATTTTTACAGGAAGGACAAGACGATGTAGTTTGTTTAATGATATTTTCTGTTGCTGATTTTAAATTATAATTTTTAACTTTATAATTCTCAAGTACTTTAGAAATATCTTTTTCGGTATCAGTGAGTTTATCAAATAGTTCTAAGAAATCCTTCTTTACTTCAGAAACGACTTTATCCATACTTTTCACGCCATCTTGGATCTCTTCTAATTTTATTTCCACATTTTTAGTAAATTCAGGTTTAAGGAATGGAAGCCAGATTTTAATTAACATTTCTATTAGAAATATCCCTAATTCAGTTAATTGATATATCCCTTTTTTTCTACTAATCAATTTACGAGTATTTAAAATTTTAATAATCTGAGGTCTTGTTGATTTGGTTCCAAGATGATTTTTTTCCATTAATTTTAGTAATGAAGGATCAGAATAATGTGGAGGAGGTTTAGTTTTTTTTTCATTAAAAGTAATCTCTTTTATAGAAATTTTGTTACCTGTTATTTTTATTTCATTATCATAGTGTGGTTTTAAGAATGGAGCAATTTCAAAAAATCCTTCATTAACCAAGGATACGACTTTAGAATGAAAGGGTTCCTCTTTGATTTCTAATTTTAATTCTTGTTGAGATTCTGTCGCATTTTCTCCAAATAAGGCTAAATAATGCCTTATTAATAAATCATAGACTTTTTTCTGTAAATCATTTTCAAATATTGAAGAAGATAGTTCTACACTCTCTAGAGGTGTAATTGGAGGATGATCTCCTTCGTCTTTCTTACCTACTGTTGGTTTAAATCTTTTTGCATTAAATAATTGAGATGTATATCTTCCATATTGAGAATGGGAAATTATTTTGTTCAAAATTTTAAGATGATCAAAACTATTTTTATAGACATCAGTATCAGTTCTAGGGTATGATATAAGCTTATTTAAATAAAGTGCACTCATTGTCTTCAATGCTGTATTAGCCGTGATTTTCAAGTTTTTAGTGAGTAATATTAAAGCTTTTGATGTATTCAGAGGAGATGGCGGAGTTTTAACAATTACTTTCTTTTTTTGATCAATAATAAGGGCAATTTTTTCATTTTTGATCTTTTGATAAATTTCAAGAGCTTTTTTCTCTAAATCTATAGTGAAAGGATTTGAATCATGAAATGCTGTAAATGTTCCATCATCATGATATAAAACTGATTCAATGATAAAATAAGGTTCAGGTATGAAATTTTTGATTTCATGTTCACGTAAATAGATTAAATATAACGAACTAGTTTGAACACGACCAATCGAAGTAAATTTTACATCAAATTTGGTTAATAATGATTGTAGTGTGATCGTAACTTTTCGTGTCGCAGAAAATCCTATAACAGCATCAATAATTGCTCGAGCTTCTCCCCTCTCAGCCCAACTATATTTAGGAGGGATAAGATGATTAAATTTGTCAATAATTTCTGCTTTCTGAAGTGAACTAAGCCACATTTGGGATACCTTAATATGAGGATTAACTTTTTGGACAAAAGGAAGACTATCTAATAACCCAATATTACATCCTTCTATATCAGCATCTGTACCAATGATACAATGATTTGATAGTTTAGCATATTCTCTCAAGGCTTTTATATGAGCGCTAGTATATTTTATGGGAAATTTTTCAATCGCTTTAGGATTAGTTATTATCTCTCTTGGGTTTGAACCGGTCCAACTCTTAAATTCTCCTGTATTTTTATATTCTAAAATATGTCCTCTTAAAGGTATGACATATAGATTTCTAGAAGGTACTTGATATATTTTTAAATATTTTCCTTTATCAATAGTTTTAACAGACCCAAGTGCTTCAGCAATAGCTTGAGCAGCTTTATTTTTTTCAGAGATTATTATTGTTGACATTTAATCCGATTTTCTACAATCTTTTAAGTTTAATTTCTTTGATTTAGAATATAAATAAAATCTCAGCTTAAAATTTCTATTTATTATGTATTAAAAAAGAAAAAAATTGTTAACTTAGATTGGAATTGTGAAAAAAAACTCACAACCTTTATCTAAACCTTGAGAGATTACCCAAATTCGTCCCCCATGGGTCTCTATTATTCCTTTTGCAATATATAAACCTAATCCACTGCCTTTCTCGAATGTTGAAAATGTTTCAGCATCTTGATCCATTGTTACAAATTTTCCGAATAATTTGCTAATTTCTGTTCCAGTCATTCCTTTTCCATAATCCTTTATTTTAAATAAAATTTCATTTTCTTGATAACTTGCTGAGATTTCAATCTTATCATTATCCTTCGAGAATTTTATAGCATTTGATAGCAAATTAAAAAATACTTGAGATATTCGAAATCGATCAACATTTAATTCGATATTATTTTTAACTTCATTAATTATTTTTAAATTTTTATTGACGATTTGAAAATGAAGCTCATTGATGATTTCAGATAAAAGTAAATCAACTTTTTCAAGGTTGAGATCTAATATCATTTTCTTAGCATCTATTTTCATAACATCTAATAGTTTGTTTATATAATCTTCTAATCTTCTAACATTATTCAGTACACGTTCTAAGTCTTTCTTTACTTCAATTTTTAGATTTTCTTCTCGTAATAAAATTAAATCAACATATCCCCCAATAGAAATTAATGGAGTTTTAAGCTCATGAGCCGCAATGCTAATAAAATCAGTTTTCAATTTATCTAATTCCTTTAATTCAATGTTCTGTTCTCTTAATTTTTCTTCAGCTATTTTCTTTTCAGTCACGTCTTGCACTATAATTTGAACTACATTTTCGGAGCCAATTTTTAGTCTTGACAACTCAGATTGCACCCAAGAAGGAGATCCATCCTTCTTATATATTTTTGTTATATTTATTTTAATTTTGGGATCTTTCTTCTTAAATATTAAATCATTAATATGTTGTATAGCAGAAAATGTATCTTCGGGGTATATATTTAAGAGTTTAAGATAATTTTGACCAATCAAATCGGTTTTACTATAGCCAAATAATAATGATACTGTAGAATTTATATCTAGGATAATTCCATTATTATCGATCACCACAATTCCGTAAGGTGAACTCTCATATAAATGGCGAAATTTCTCTTCAGACTCTCTTAGTTCTTTTGTACGCGAAAGCACTATCTGTTCCAACTCTCGATTTAAGTTTAATAATTCTTGTTCATATTGTTTGCGTTCTGTTATATTTCGACCTATTACGATTCCTTTAAAATCTCCCTCAGCATCTTTAAATAAATTTCCTTTAGCATCAATCCAAATCCATTTGCCATTCTTGTGTTTTACTTTTAATTCAAGTGTCTCTTTTCCTGATTTTAAACCCGCAATCATACTTTTCTTAGACGACTCTAAATCATCTGGATGGACTAAATTTAAGACTGATTTATCAATTAATTCGTTACTTTTATATCCTAACGTTTTGAAACAAGGTTGATCATTAATGTATTCAATTTGAAACTTATTATTCACAATAGCAATGAGATCATAGGCATTTTCTGATATGAGTCGGTATTTTTCTTCAGATTGCTTGAGTTCTTGTTCTAACTTATATTTTTCAGTTATTTCTTGACAAATACCAAAAAATCCAACGACATTTTCCGTCATATCATATTTTAAATTAACGGAAAATTCTGTAATAATATCTTGACCATTCTTCTTAATTGATCGATATTTAAGATATCGCTTACTCTTTTTAGTATTATATACTTCATTAAAATCAGAAATTATGTTCGATTTGTCATCAAGATAAGCGAAATTACTATAATTTGAATTAATTATCTCTTCTTTTGAATATCCAAGGATTTTACAAAAAGCTGAATTACAGAATGTGAAATTTCCTTTTAAATCCAGCTCAAAATATCCTTCAGAGATGTTTTCTAAAATACTTCGATATCTTACTTCAGATTCTTGAATTCGCTTTTGTGCTAATAATCTTTCTGTAATATCATTATATGTTGAGAGAATCCCGATTACATTATCCTCGAGATTATGTAAAGGAATTCTATTTACTTCAAACCAAACTTTTTCTTCTTCATCAAATGCCCAGGTTTCTATAGATTTTTCACTCTGGTTATTCTTAATTACTCTTTCTTCACTTTCTCGAATATGTGCAATATTGCTTTTGGGCCATCTAAGATCTAAATCAACCTTACCAATTAGTGCATTTTGATCTTCGAGCTTATTAACAATTGCATATTTAGCATTACACCCTAAATATTTTAAATCCACATCTTTCCAGTAAATAAATTGAGGAATGCTGTCAATTACAAGATCTAACATTTCTCTTGTTTTTTGAAAATCAGTTTTGATACTTTTTGATTGTAATAAATTCCAATACCTAACTTCTGGTAAATTATTAGTGACATTTTTAAGGCGATCATGACGATTAATCCACTTTTCTTCTGCTTCTTTATATTTACTAATATCCCTACATATTAACAATACTTTTTCTTCATTAGAATTATCCAAGAATTTCTTGCCCTTTAATTCATAATATTTATAATCCGATTTGCAAAGAATTCTTACTTGTTCTATTGCTATGTCTCCATTTAACACTTTTTTAAGAAATTTAGATATTTTTTTTAAATCTTGATTATGGATAAAATTGGTAAATTTTTTCGATAGAGCAGAATACCCAATTATTTTTTTGTGATAATCTTCGTTTATATACTCACAAATCAAATCAGTATTTAAGATGTATATTAATTCATCAATGTTTTCTGATAAAATTTGATCAATTTCATAATTTTGAGTTGATTTAATTGTCATTAAAAATCACCTTACTTAATTTCTATTACAATTAAATAATTATTCTAAAACAATTTATAATTTCTTTAGGATTAAGAAGAAAAAAAAATGTCGATCATAGATCCAACTTTTGAAATTGATGAAAAAGGACGAGTAATTTGTCAAAGACATACGAAATATCCTTTCTTTATAATGCCTGGTAAAAATAGGCAACAAGAAATTCAAATGGAAAAAGATTTGACGTGTATAACTTGTCATCACTATATCAATGATGAATGTTTCTTTCCTAAAGCTGAAATTGATAAAATTGAAGCTGATAGGCTAAGTATGGTTGCTTTCAAATGTAAATTATGTGGAAGCCAAATTGATAGGATGTTGACTGTTATCCAAAAATTATACTCCCAAGAGAAATTCAAAATTGAAATACCATTGATTTGTTGTATGTGTTATGAATCGCTTAAAAATAAAAATTTTATGGAATATTATGGGAAGAGATTATATCTTGCTTATTTCTTAAATGCATCAATAATTATTGGATTTATACTTTCTATATTAATGATGAGATCTCCAACCAGTTTGATCAGTGGTATAATTTATGCTTTATCAATAATATCTCTTAAAGGAATACTTAAAAAAACGTTTCGCATCAATCTATCAGTGCGAGAAATTCGAAAAGGGAAGAAATATTTTGAAAAATTTTATAAAAATTCAATTTAATTTATTTGATTTTAATTATAGATGACATTTTTGAGAGAATTATGCGAATTAAATATACTGTTTTAATTTTTTAGTATTTTGAATTAAAAATTTCTTCAATTGTTTTTTTACGTCCAGCTTCATTAATTATGTCATTCCATCGAGGTTCGATTTCATCAAATGCTTTTTCAGTCATTTGTTTAATTTCTTCATATCTGGAGGTTAGAAATTTGCTCAAGTAGGGTAATGCACGTTTATCTTTAATTCGCGTTAAACTTTCAATTATGATTAATACGGTTCTTTTATCAAACTCTTGCTTGGCTGTTTCATTTTTTAACTTTTCGATTATTCTAAGAGTAGCCTTTGCATTTCCTATTCTTCCTAATGCTTCAATTATTCGAATTATAACAGAATTGTCTTTTTCTGATTTTAAAGCCCTACACAAGAGATTTACTGCCCTACCATCTTTTAGCAGACCTAATTGTTGAGCTGCTCCAGCACGACTTTCCCATTCTTTTGCATGAAATAATTGTTTTATCAGTGCATTAAAATTTTCATTTAAAACATTCCAATCCATTCTCAATTAAGTGTAAGAAAGATTTTATTATAATCTACTCTTTATAAAATATAAAAACTATGTTTAATCCTAAATCAGATATTTAGAAGTGAATTCATATGGTTAATCCTTTTTTGGAGTAGCTTTAAAGTTCCTATATCTCTTCGATGAAATAATTGACCTTGCACGCATTTTACACCCTCTTCCGCAATTTTTTCTGCTTTCTGTAAATCATCCGCAATACCTAAGATGCCCATTGCCCTTGAAGAAGTTGTAAAAATATTATTGTTTTCCCGATAAACTGATGCATAATAAAATTTCGCTCCAATTGTATTAAGTTTCTCCCTATCAATTTTAATTAGTTGATCTTTTTTAGGATTAACGGGATATCCTTCCGGAGCTAAATATTTGCAAACTGTTGCTTGGTTTTTAAAATTGAAATTCTTAGACAAAGCCCCATTAATAATCGACCAACATATATCAATAAAGTTTCCATTGAGCAATGGAAGAACATTCATCGCCTCGGGGTCTCCAAACCGAGAATTGAATTCAATCAATTTTAACCCTTTTGCAGTTTTCATAAATCCACCATATAAAATTCCTTTATATTCCACTCCAGTTTCCGCTTTTGTTGCTGCTACAACTTTTTTCATATCTTCAAGTGCTTCATTTACATCTTCTTGTGAAATAAAAGGCATAAGGTGATCATTCATCGAATAGCTCCCCATGCCTCCAGTGTTGGGGCCAGTGTCGTTTTCGAACGCTCTTTTATGATCTTGAACAATCGGAGTACCAATTACATTCTTTCCATCAACAAAAGTTTGAAGTGTGAATTCTTCACCATAACATTTTTCTTCTATAATAAAAGGGCTCTTTGTCAATACTATCTCTCGGCAATATTCCAAAATGTCTTCACGTGAAAAGAGATGGTCTCCATAAACTTTCACACCTTTTCCACCGGTGAGGCCATCTGGTTTTACGACTATGTTTTCATCACCTACTTCGTTTAAATAAGATTCAACACCATCTATTGAACTAAACACTTTACTTTTGATATTTGAACCAATTTTATATTTTTCGAGCAATTCTCTTGTAAATATTTTAGAACCTTCAAGCTGAGCGGCTTCAATACTTGGACCAATACAAGGGATATGATGTTTTTGTATAGCATCAACTATTCCTATTACAAGCGGGGCTTCTGGACCTATTACAACGAAGTCAATTTTTTTTTCTTTACAGAACTCAATGATTTCTTTAAAATCTGTCTCAGAATGGATTTTTATTCTCCCTTCGGATAAATCTTCTAATCCGGCGTTCTTAAAACTCATGAATGCATGTAATTTACCTCCTGAATTAACAAGTGACTCTCCAATTACATGCTCTCGAGCGCCATGACCGATGATTAATACATTTTGCATAAATTCTCAACCTAATTATAAAATTTTTAAGATTTATATGAAATAATTTGGGAATATAGAATTTTAACATATTTATTAACCAAAAATTATTCTTTTAAGAAGTAATTTCATTAAGAAGTGGAAATCTAAATCATAATTTGTAGTATAAATTTAGCAAATTATGTCACTAAACCAAATTTTCCAAATTAATCAACTATAATCAATTATTATTAAAATTATATAGGATTTTATCAAATTAAGTATAATAATTATTATAAAATAGTAACTAAATTTACATTGATAAAAATGTCAGATGAGATATACAATAAAGCAGGAAATATAATTATAAAAGCTGGGATGCTTCCCTTTCCTATTACTGATACACTTAAAGAACTGCTCAAAATTTTGTACACGAAAGAAGAACTTGAGTTTATCATTAAAACATTTAAAAGGAAAAAATCTCAGACTATAGATGAATTAATAAAAAGTAGTAACATGGATAAAGAAGATATCATAAGAATAATCGAACCTTTAACTGATAAAGGAGCTGTGTTTAAATCCACGAGTTCGAGTGGTCTTGTGATATATCGCCTGTTACCACCCATATTCATTGGAATATTTGAATATTTTCTAATGAAAAAGATTACATATAGTGAAGAGGAAAAGAAAGTAGCAATTTTATTTGAGAAATTATTTGAGGAAATAAGAGATATAATCCAAGATAAATATGAGATGTTCATGCCTGCTTTTTCCACGGTTCCTCCAATAGATAGAACAATCCCCATCTTAAAAACTAATGTGGGTGAGGATATAAAAATAGAAATTAACCAAGAAATAGATTCACCTGAAGAAATGATCCTCCCCAAACAAGATATTTCTGAAATAATTAAAAGTTTTGAAGATATTGCAGTGGGGCATTGTTTTTGTCGACAACATCAAGATCTATTAGGACATTCATGTGAATTTAATGCTCCTAGAGAAGTTTGTTTCACTTTAGGCAAGTCTGCACGATTTACTTCTGAACATGGATTTGCTCGAATGATTACGCAACAAGAGGCTTTAAAATTGATTGAGGATGCAGCAGAAGCAGGTCTTGTTCATAAAGTATATCACCCTCAAGGAAATATTTCTAAGGAAGAAACTAGTATATGCAATTGTTGTAAAGACTGTTGTGGAACATTTAATCTATGGAAAAAAGGTACAATGCCAATGATTAATTGGAGTAACTATCTATCCAATATAGATCAAGATTTATGTGTAGGTTGTGGAACATGCGTAGAACGATGCCCTACAGACGCGATAAAACTTAATGATGAAGGAAAGGCAGAAAGAAATCCGAATATTTGCATTGGATGTGGAGTTTGTGCTCACTTTTGTCCAGAAAATGCTATTTCCTTGTTAGAAGGAGTAAGAAAGGTGTTTGTTCCTCCTCCAAAGATTAAATTGTAAAGTTACTTTTATCTTTAAGCAATTTTATCTTTTTTTATAATTGAATTTTAAGTTTAAATGAATTCAGGATACTTGATAATTCCTCTAAATGAGTATTAAAATCTTGGGGCGTTAAATCTTTAATTTTTTCAAATTTCTTTATAATATCTTTGAATTCTTCTATCCAAATTCTCATCAATGCCTCTGATTGTTGACCCTTAATTTTATTACTAAGTTCTTTAGTTATAACAGTTTTAATCGTCTCTAAAAGTTTAGCTTCATTAATGGTATAAGTAATTTTTAAAATATCCTGCTGATTCTTAATAGATTCAATATCTCCAAGTACATTTGATTTATGTTTGTAAAATTCGTCATTAAATTTTTTTATCATATCCATTATAATTTCTTCTTGAACTTTAATTGTTTCTTCAATTCTTTCTTGGGTTGTATGAAGCATTTTCTTGATTTCTAGAGTCTCACGCGTGATTTCATCTTCATTTTTCTTAGCTCGATATTCTAATTTTTCGTTTAAATCCTTAACCTCAATTTCGAGTGTTTTTTTCAATTCATTATTCTCTTCAGCAAGCTTATTCACTTGATCTACTAATTTTTGGAACGTTTTTAAGTTCAATTCCTCTATCTTTTTAGGTATTATGCTTCACCTCTTTTCTTTCCATTTGAATCATTTTCGAATTCTGGGGTAGGAAATTTACCTTCCAAATTAAGAACAGTATTTAATTTTAATTCAAAATCGCCCTTTAACACTTCTAAATCTGAAGAAGTTTTGTCAATTTTTTTTAAAAGCTGATCTATAGGTGTACTTTTTATATCAAGGATCAAATCTTTGATAAATTTAAAATTTTCGTTAAAAGCTTTAATCACATCAGTTTTTATTTTTTCTAATTGTAATTTGTTATTTATAGAAATTACCGGAGTTTCGAGGATTTCTATATCATTAATATCTTCTAATGAGTCGTATATGACCTTTTTCCGAATTTTTGGTGTAATTTTCTTATGAATCGTACTCGAATCTATTGAGTCCAGATCAATTAATATTGTTGTTAGATCTTCTTCCTTCTTATTTAATGATTTTAAAAATGAAGGAATTATATTCTTGAATTGATTGGTAAAACCCTCTGATTCAAGTTTTTTCAAGAATTTATAAATCATCAACTCAAAAGCTTCAACAACATTATCTTGAGTTTTAGCGGAAGTAAATATTAAAGAATTTTCATCAAGGTGATTTTGGGACAGATTATTCATTAAACTTCCGAAGGACTCGGGTTTGACTAAATCAGACTTATTTCCTAAATAAATTATCACACAATCTGGGGACTTCTCTTTAATATGATTTAGATAAACTTTTTGAAGTTCAATAGTGCTTTCTTTAGGATTAGATAAATCAAATACTAAAAACGCAGCATCAATATTAGCAAAAAAGGAAGGATTTAACGGATTAAATGATTTTTGACCCCCAATATCCCATATATTAACTCTTATATGTTCTTCTTCTAATCTATATTCTTTTCTTGTAATATTACTTCCTATAGTTGGAATGTATATATTAGGAAATGATTTTCCAGAATATAAATTGACAAGTGAAGTTTTCCCGACCCCTCCTTCTCCTAAAATAGCGAGTTTAAGATTAATTTCATTGATCGATTTCATTGAATCTAAAGTCTCATTATCGATTTAATTTAATAAATTATAATAGGAGGTCTATTTAAATCTAGACTTGAAAATGAAAGAATTCCTTTTTAAAATTTATAGGAAACTTCTTTATGGCGGACTTTTTCTATGGAGTATTTACTTTTGTTAATATAAATAAATTTAAGTAATCTCTTTTTGATTTGCAAAATTTTTATGAGCATAAATAATACGTTGAATCGCTGTAATATTTGTTCCAATAGCTAAAAGGATCATTGTCCACCAAATAGCATAGAAAAACCATAGTTGAAGAATTGTTCCTATTAATAGTATCGGAATCCTATCAGTCCGTTCTAGTAAGCCAATACCATATAAATTTTCGACTCCTAAGGCTTCGATCCTCGCTCTCGTATAAGAAGTGAGAAAAGCTCCTAGCAGTGTTATTAATCCTATTTCAAATGAGGTATACATGCCTATTATCGTTCCAACAAAAATGAAAAAATCACCTACCCTATCTAATGTTGAATCTAAAAAAGCACCATAAACAGTAATTCCTTGAATTCGTGCGATTGTTCCATCAAGCTGATCAAAAAATTCTACAAAAAACAAAAAAGTAATAATATATGGTAAAGCTCGGAAATAAAATCCAATGAATGTTGCTATGGCAAAAGTCATACCTAGAATCGTAAATACATTGGCAGGAATGATTTTAAGTTTATGAGCTAAGGGTAATAAGAGTTTTTCAGAATATTTTTTCACTTGTAACAGCATATGATAAATGTATTTTATTTGTTTTTGATAATCTTTTTTAGGTTAATGTAAAAATTAAGTCTTACTAATTTAAATTGTATATTTTAAATTTAAAATAAAAAAAAGAAAATCAAATTCCATAGATTGGATAGAATTTATTCTCAATATATTTTAAGAAGTAATCTGGATTTAGATCTTCACCAGTTATTCTTTTAATTAGGTCATTTGCCCTATAAATACTGCCATACTGATGGACGTTTTCTCTAAGATAAGTGAGTAAATTAGAAAATTCACCTTTTGCATACTCTTCTGGCAAAGTGGGTCTCTTTTTAAGTGCGTCACTGTAGATTTGTGAAGCGTACATACTTCCTAAGAAATAAGTTGGAAAGTATCCAATTGATCCCCAACTCCAATGAATGTCTTGTAATACTCCTTCAGCATCATCCGCTGGAGTTAATCCTAAAAGTTCTTCAAACTTTGAATTCCATACGTCAGCTAGTTCATTTACTTGGATTTTTCCTTCAATTAGATCTTTTTCTATTTCAAATCGCAGAATTATATGCAATCCGTAAGTAACTTCATCAGCGTTTACTCGAATGAAGGATGGTTTTACTACATTTACTGCTCTATGAAATTCTTCCATTGGATAATTACTTAAATTTTCTGGGAAATATTTTTGAAATGTAGGATACCAATATTGCCAAAATTCCTTACTTCGACCAACGATATTTTCCCACATTCTTGATTGACTCTCATGAATACCCATTGAACATCCATCAGCTAATATTGTATCATGAATTTCTTTTTTAAAACCCATATCATATAAAGCATGACCACATTCATGTATAGTTCCAAATATACATTCGTTAAGAAAATTCTCAGTAGTTCTAGTTGTAATTCTAGTATCTACCGAAGAAAGAGAACTTGTGAAGGGATGAGTTGATCTATCTTGACGACCATGATTGAGATCAAAATTGAGTTTCTTAATCATCTCAACACTCAGTTTAAATTGATCATTCTCATTATATTTTTTTCTTAAAATATCTTGTTTAGGCTTATTTGAGGAAGAATCTAATTTTTTAACAAAATCAACTAATTTTGGTTTAATCTTATTAAATATATTAGCAATCCAATTATATGTTGCTCCAGGTTCGTATAGATCTATTAATGTTGAGTATAAATCGGGATGAGTTTCAAGTTTTTCTGCTTGTTCTATTTGCAAAGCCACATTCTTTTCTAACAAAGGTTCAAAATCAGATCCTTTGAATTTTTTCTCTTCTCTCGCTTTTCTCCAAGCTTCAACCGCTTGGGAACTCGTTTCAGTAATATCTGTTACTAATCTTTCGGGCAATTTTGTCGCGTGTAAATATTCTCTCTCTGATTCTCTTATCATTGCTGCGTCTATATCGTTTAAGTTATTAATCTTCTTTGCCTTCTGAATTAATTTACCGACCTCTGGTGAGGTTAATCTCTGATGAATTAATTTTTGTACCAAGGAAAGTTGTTTTGCTCTTCCAGATACCGAACCTCTTGGCATGTAGGTTTCCTGATCCCAACCTAGCAATGAGCCCACATAACTTAATCTTTTAATTTCTGTAAAATAATCTTTTAAATCGTCAATAGCAGTCATATTATTTACCTTGTAAAAACAATAAAAACTAAGCTTCTTAGTGTGAAGAGAAAAAAAAAGTTTGTCATTTGATAAAGATCTACTATAATTAACTTTTTTATAATCGTGATGTTAATTATTATAAGATCAATAAGAAGAGAAATGAAAGAATGATAGAAATAATTGTTAGTATTATTGTCGTTGTTTTTTTAATTAGCCTTTATTTTTATTTAACAAGAAAAATAAAAAATTACACTTCCATTTTATCGATTTCAATGAGTTTACTCGTTTTATTAATCTTATTTAATATATTACTCAATGCACCTATTATTAATTTTATAATTACGTTTACATTATGTACAATTCTTCTTCTTTTCGTTTTTGAGATAATTAAACCATTGCATTCTCTATTTAATAGTGATTCTATATTTCAAGAAGAAGAAACCACGGAACAAGTATCATAAAAAAGAGTTGATCATGCTAGCAAATTTATTATTAATTCAATTAATCGTTATTTTAGTATGCGGAATATCCATCTTTTTTATAAAGCAACAACTAATTAGAAAGAAAATTATATTTTGGATAATATTCTCCTCACTAATTATAAATACATTTTCCTTGTTTTCAGCATTATTAATGAATTTACAATTTTATGAGTTCTATCTAATTGTTGATGGAAATGTTTTGCTCATTGTAGAGTTTATACTATTGGGAGGGATGTTTTATGCTATAATTGCCAAAAATAAAAAATCAATAAACAAACCAATTTATGATGGAATTTTACTTTTAATTTTAGCTGGAATTATGGGAATAGTATCATCTTCCCATTTGTTAATTTTAATTTCATGGCTCGCTTTTGTTCTCATTTTATTAGGGGTTAATCTTTTTTATGGGGAGTTAGCTATTGATTTTAAAAATTGTATTCCATATTTTCTATCTATTGGAATTAGTCTGGTTTCACTCTATATATTCAGCATTATTATTTTTTTAGATACTGGAACGATTAATATCATTGAAATAATAAATATTGGACCATCGAGTGAACTGAATATTATTTATATTTTGCTGATTATAATTGGCTTTGGAATACCATGTGGGATATTTCCATTTGGAATATTCCATTTAAAAAAAGCATTTCAAGATGGATCTTATTATAACTTGCTATTTTATTTTATGATAAATTTTTCGATAACTTTCAGTTTATTTAGATCGTTTCAATTCTTTGAGTTTCTGTCATTGGGGTATGGTTTAATTATAACAGTCATTTCAATCTTGGGTATTGTTGTTTTTTTCTATGTTATATTAAAAGAATTATTCTTTTCTTTTGAAGAACAATCGTTTTCTCTTAAAAAAATAATAGGGTATTCAATAACAGGAGATTTTAATAATTTCTTAATGCTACTCTCTATCTCACTATTAATACCTAGTTATGTAAAACAGACGTATTTAAACGGTCTTTTCTTAATTTTTTCTTTATTTATCTTAGTTAAAATGGTATTACTTTTTGCTTTACATCCGATTATCTTAATATATGAAGATGATGTCAATATTCAAGAGAATGGTAGGATTTATTCAAAATTATTGCATTATTTATTATATATTACAGGGGTATTAATCGCATTTCCATTAAGTTTTTATTCTTTTTGGATATTAATTGAAGTTTTGAACCTTCCAGAAGCACAATCCT
>Ga0315536_1000390_pt1 | contig 22064 bp, 19 predicted proteins | sample SalMarSW160230MG_FD_203093 | JGI IMG/M metagenome (GOLD analysis project Ga0315536, IMG submission 203093) | Salt marsh sediment microbial communities from the Plum Island Ecosystem LTER, Massachusetts, United States - Salt Marsh Sediment SW1602-30 ...
CGTCAAACAAATCTGAAATAATAATTACTAATCCTCTTCTTTTAATTTTCTCAGCAACTGAATTCAGACAGGTTGCTGTGTTCGTAGTATCTGATGGATTTGCCAGTGAAAGAGTTCTAAGAATTTGGTGCAGATATGGTCTGGCGGCTTTAGGCGGAAGATGCTGGACAATCTTATTAGAATATAAAGTAAGACCGGCAGCATCCTGTTGTTTTATCATTAGATAACTAAGTGCTGCCGCAAGTGTAGAAGCATAGTCCAGTTTTGAAACCGAATCACCCGACGAAAAATCCATTGACTTGCTTACATCTAAAAGGATGTAACTCTTTAGGTTTGTTTCTTCTTCATATTGTTTAATGAAAAACTTCTCGGTTTTGCCATAGACTTTCCAATCCACGTCTTTTAAACCATCCCCCTGCATATAAGGACGATGTTGCGTGAACTCTACACTAAAACCGTGATAAGGACTTTTATGAAGTCCCACCATGAAACCCTCAACAACCAGGCGGGCTCTCAGTTCCAGCGAATTAATTTTTGGAATAATAGATGGATTTAGAAGATTCCTGTAATCAAGATTTGACTGAGCCACTATTCCTGTCTTGCAATTTTCTTTTGAAGAATTTCTTCAGGGGTTAAGCCCATGTTATCCAGTTCTTCTTTTGTTGAAGTAGCTAATTCATTGTCAGGATATTCCTTGAGAAAAAGATTATATACATCAGTAGCTGCATTGTAATCCTTTAACTCATTAGCAAGAATGAATCCTGACATGAACAATCCCATAGGAGCTTTACTGCTATTCGGATATTTTTTATGTATACTTTCAAAAAGTTCGACTGCTTTCCGAAGTGATTCCTCTTCCGGTATATTTTTAACTAATTTGTTCTGGTATATTGTAGCCAGGTTGAATGTTGCTTCCGGGGCTAAACTGTCATCCGGGAAATCGTTTATTAATGTTTCATAAGCTGTTACAGATTCAGGAATTTTCTTTTCTTGAGTAAATGTTGCAGCCTCTGTCATTAATTCTTTAGGTGATTTATTCGAACCGCAACTGTAAAGTAGCAAAGTAAGGATAGATATAAAATAAACAACTGTTTTCATTCTTGTCATTATCTTGTTAAAAAAACGTTCCAAAGTTATAAATTGCTTTCAGTATTTGCAACGTACCTATTTTTCATCAATTTTCTTAATTATATAAAAAAAGCCGACCTTTTTCAGATCGGCTTTGTATAGAAATAATATAATTTTATTTCGTAAGGATCATTTTCTTTACAGATGAGAAGTTCGTTCCATCCACTCCCGTCGCATCTACCCTGTAGAAATATACTCCACTGTTCAGGTTCGATGCGTTGAATTCAACCTGATGTGATCCTGCTGCCAGATTTCCATTTAACAACGTTGCAACTTCCTGTCCAAGAATATCAAAGACAACAAGTTTAATCTTTGAATCTGTTGCAAGATTTATATTGATCATTGTACTCGGATTAAATGGATTTGGATAATTCTGATCAAGTGCAAATTTAACTGGTTTCAGAACTTCTGCTTCAACAACTTTTGAATATTCATAAGAACCATCAAGATCTATTTGTTTTAGTCTGTAGTAGTAGGTTCCACTTTCTACTTTACTATCAGCGTATAAATAGTTATGTATTTCAGTCGATGTTCCATGACCATCCACAAATCCAATTGTCACAAACTCATTGTCTGTCTTCCGCTGGATTTCAAATCCAAGATTGTTTGTTTCGGTTGCTGTTGACCAGTTCAAATTAACAACATTGCCTGAAGCCTTAGCCGTAAATGATGTTAACTCAACTGGTATTGTACCAGCAGGTAAGAAATCTGTAGCATAATATCTTGGTAAAATTTCGTATCCACTACTATAGGGAGAACTTCCATCATATTGACTTCCAACACCAATAACATCCTGTGGCCATGTCGGTTCGGCACTATTGCCTATTTGTGTATCACTATCAATATAAATTTTAAGTGAATCTACACTATTATTATGCTTTAGATAGATCGTCCCCCCATTTGCCCATGTTCCACTGGATTTAGAAAGATTCGTAAATCCGACTAATCGATTTTCATATGGTTCAGGATTTGCTAGATATTGATCAATAGATAAAACTATTGGTGAAGGAACCGAATTACCAGTACTAACTAATACAATACCATCTGTATCTGCTGGTTCAATTTCAGTCAATCCGTTGAATTGATATATTTCGCCGGTAACCATTACTTCATCACCAAGATTTAATACTGGAGTAGTAGAACCATAAAGGAAAACATCTATTCCACCTGTTCCATCATCAATAAAATAAGAAATGCTTGTCGTTTGGTAATTTGGAGAGATCACGATACCCTGAACTGCCACTATACTTCCAAAACGATCCGGTACGTAATCATTATTCAAATCTTCTATTGCTTCAGCAATTGTAATAAGTGGCGGTGCAGTTGGCCAGGCTGAGCTGAGTATAATACCATCAATCTTACCTGTGGGTGTATTTGTACCTTGCCTGATTGCAACTGTTCCTATATCATCAATATCACCAGTAACACCTGCTCCAATAGGACCAAACGATATTAATGGGCTACCAGGTTCGGCAAGAGGAATACCACCATCATAGACAAAAAGCTGAACTTCATCATCAGTAGCTGAAGCAGTATTAATTGTGTACTTAACAATTACTAGGTATGTCTGATTATATGCCAAAACAGTGTCACTATATAATTGTCCTCCACTTGATTTAGAAACACCAATTTTCCATCCACCGGCAGTTGTATCTTTAGCATATATTCTTGCTCTATAATTGAATCCCATATTTTTAGCACCTAAATGAAAAAAGTAATCTCCTGATAATGCTGAAGATAGTTCAACAAGAAAAGAAACATAAGCAGTTGTTGTGATTGAGTCTGCTGCTTCCCTATGAACGTCTCCATCATTCGTACCAGAACCTCCATTTGTAAATGCTATGGCGCCACCAATACCAGAACCTGAATATCCAGTATAGGTTAAGCCTGCAGCACTATAAGTTGGTCCGTCGGATCCGGAATGACGAGTCCAATCAGTATTTACTACAGTTATATCAGCATTATCGCTAACCCCGTTATCAAAATTCTCTTCTAATATTACCTGTGCTGTTGCTGTGGTAAATAAAAGAAACAAGAATAAAAAACCAAACGTAATATGTTTTTTCATAGCACCTTTCCTTGGATTATTAAAGTTATTGTTCTTAATTTCAATTATAATCTAAAATGAAAAATCTTTTATTGCAAATATCATGATGTAATTAATGCTAATTTAATTTGCATTTAACTCTTCCTTATGACCACTTAAAAATATGAAATTATTTTTTATACATAAAAATCTGTAATGGCTTACTCCAAGCGGCTGTAAAGCGAAACCGACTTAAGTTTATATAAATTAGTAACTTAGTAATACAATCAGCTCCGACAAATTCTAAGAATTAAATTTGATGCAAAAATTTTATAGTGAAATTGTTATAATCTCAATAATATGGAGAGCCCATAACCTTATTCACAGAATAGTGATTCGAATATGAAGAAATTGTTAAAATGTTACCCGGTTTCAATGTTTTATCTTACTATTTTTGGCCATAGAATCTTTTTCTAATTTGGTTTTATACCTCTTAAACTTCTGCCTTATATTTTTATCTGATTGAGAAAGAATTTGTACTGCAAGGATAGCTGCATTTTTAGAACCATCTATTGAGACTGTGGCAACCGGAACTCCGGGGGGCATTTGTACAATTGACAATAATGAGTCTAATCCATTTAAAGACTTACTTTTTATAGGAACTCCTATAACCGGTAAAGTAGTTTGCGCAGCAGTTACTCCCGGCAAATGAGCTGCTCCACCCGCCGCAGCGATAATAACTTTCAGTCCTCTTTTTTCAGCATTAGCTGCGTAGTTTGTATGTTGTTTTGGGGTTCTGTGCGCTGATAATATTTTGACTTCAAAGGGAATATTAAAATAAGTTAAAGTACTGAAGGCACCTTCCATTACCGGCAAATCTGAATCACTTCCCATAATTATTCCAACCACTGCTGATTTTAACATGTTCACTCCTTGTGTTTAAGTCACAATAGAAAAATTTTTTTAATATGTATACTAGTTTTTCCAGTTCATCCGTTCAATATCTTCGCCATCACTTCTTAACATTATTGCACCAGATTTATCAGTTCTGTATACTTTCACTTTATTCAATTTGAGTCGATTAATTATTTCAGGATCAGGATGACCAAATTTATTTTGAATGCCTGCACTAATAATTGCATAACGTGGTGATGTAAACTTAATAAATTCTTCAGAACTGCTTGTCTTACTTCCATGGTGACCCGCTTTTAAAACATCCACATCCAGAAATTTTTGATAATCATTTATCATAATTTTTTCAGCTTTCACTTCAGCATCTCCGGTAAACAAAAAAGACGAATTACCATAGATTATTTTAATTACACCGCTGTTATTATTCGAAGATAGATTATAAACATCAGCTTCCTTTTTATCATTTAAAATATAAAGTTTCGTGTTTCCAACCGAAAACGATTGATGATCGTAGTAGGTTAACTTAATATTATTTTCTCTTATGAATTTTTCAAACCTTACATCTTTCTTCAGTGTTGAATCGATCTCAGGTTTGAAGAGTTGTTTTATTTTCCCATTATGAATTAATGAAACAAATCCTCCATAATGATCAAGATCAATATGGGAAATAAACCCATAATCAATTTTATCTATTCCAAGATAATCCAACAATGGTAAAATTACCCGTTCGCCGTTATCGAAATAGTATGTCGCACTTCCCGCATCAATTAGTGCGGTTTGTTCATTAGGGAATTTTATCAGGATTGCGTCTCCCTGCCCCACATCTATTGCCATAATAGTTAATTCATTATCTGGCAACAGAGACCTATCATCAATCGAGGAAAATAGTAAGATATTTATAACAATAAGTAAAGACAGAATAATTACTGCTTTTTTCGATTTAAATCTTTTAACAGAAAAAATCATAACTAATAAAAAAATGTAAAAAATAATTGCATCGAAAGTTGAATATTGTGGAAGTTTTATATGTGAAAAACTTAAGTCGCCTGTAAACCTGATTATATCAAGTAAAAAACTGGAAATAAGCATATTCGTAAGAGCATAGTAAACAGCGATTCCACCGGCAAACAGATTAAATATTAGAGTGGTTACTGCCAATGCAATTATCAAACCTATAGCCGGAATTACAAGTAAGTTTGTAAAAAGAGCAATTACAGAAATCTTCCCAAAATAAATTAATGTAAAAGGTAACGTTCCTAATTGTGCCGCGAAAGAAACACCGATAAACAAACTCAGGTATTTCAGAAACTTTGATCTAAACCTGATTCCCGATACAAAATTATTAATTAAAGGAAAAATTGTACCGATTGCCAGAACCGCGGAAAAAGAAAGTTGAAACCCGGGCGAATATACTTCACCGGGATTAATAACCAGGATAATTAAAGCTGCAATTGCAAGGGAATTGAAAATATTTGTAGACCGGTTTGTAAGAAATGCGACAATAATAACAACTCCCATAACCGTAGCCCTGAAAACTGATGGTGGAATACCGGTCAAAAACATAAAAGCCAGCAAGCCGATTATAGTTGCAACTGAACGAAAATAAATATTAAATCTTCCGAAAAGAATAAAGAATATTGCTGCAATAAATCCGACATGTAAACCCGAAACTGCCAGAACATGAATCACTCCTGAGTTAATAAATTGCGTTTTAATGTTGTAGTCTATTTCGCTTCTATCGGCAAGCAGCAGTCCTCGTAGCAATGCTGCCGTGTTTTTATCGTATAAAAGCTGTAACTGCTTATCAATGTATTTTCTCGATTGAAAGATCAGGTTTTCAAATAAATTAGGTGTGGTTTTTAAAATTCTGATATCTCCCAATTCATTAATCGTTACAATTCCAACAATTCCTTCTGAATGAAGATAAGCATTATAATCAAAATCACCGGGATTTCTTTTATCATTACCTTTTCTGTATGTGCCCTTAATATGTAAATAATAACCAGGTTTTATTTCATTATAAAATTTTTCCCGCTTTTCCTCACTTCCTCTTAGTCTGCATAAAAGTACTATCTTGTCTTTAATAATTCTATCATTATAACTGAATTTATCAGCTTTCAATTGAAATACAATTTCATTTTCTCTTATCAATTCAATATTGTTAACAACACCGGACAGTATAACATTATTTTCTTTATATAATGAAGTTACTTCCGGATTGAGTTCTTGCTGATTTAATTGAGCGCAAAAATTTCCTAACGTGATTATTATCAAAAAGGAAATTATACTATTGAGAAATTTTAGCCCAATTGTAAATTGTCTGTACTTAGAAAAAACTACAAACACCAATAAAATCAAGATGAGAACAATCGATATGATCAATTGTAATTGAAGGATGGGCAGAATTAAAATTCCGATGATAAAAGCTATAGTAAATTTTATTACTGGAAAATCCTTCATCGGCAGTTTTTGATTATTACAGATTTGATATCTTTAATACTCTTCACCGAATTAAATATTTCTTCAGAGTATTTTCCTGCAGTAATTGTAAGCGAAGGATTTCTTGTGTGAGTTTTGGTTGAAAGATCTTCAAAATTTCCATGATCGGAGCAAATTACTATTGTTGTTTTCTTATAATCAAACTCTGTTAAAATCGTAAAAAGGAAAAGATCGAGCACATTATAAATCGCGTTAAATTCATCCTTAATTCTCAAATGTCCAAGATGATCAAGGAGATAAAATTCATACAAAGTGAATTTATACTTTTCTGAAATTTTTAAAAGTCTCCGGGCTGCGGTTTGAGATTTTATTTTTGGAAGTGTGTATTTCAATCTATCATTCCACCTGTCATTTGTTACTTCTGCTGTTAATGCCGTCCCCTTGCGTACATTTGTTACTGTATTAAATTTTATATTATTCATACGACATGAAGCTGCAGTTACACCGAGTCGTTCACGACCGGACTTCAGATAATCAAAGAATGGCTTTGGATAAGCATTTGCAAAAAAGCTACCACCCCTTTGTTTGTAAAAATGAATAAGAATATGATCTTTTTTTATTTTAGGAAGTGTTGTTGTGTAAGGAAACGGACCGAAATGTTTACCAATGAATTCTGCTGCATTAAATCCGCAAAATAATGAAGCTTGTCCCGTTCCGCTTTGTGGTAAACCATTCATTCCAAGATTTGAATCTAAAGGAAAAAGATATTTTTTATCTCGCACAAGCAACGGATTATCTGTTGAAGGAATTTCTCCGAATAATGTTCGGAATGTATTGAAACCAAATTTGAAAAAGGGATTAAACTCTTTATCCTTTTTCCCAATTCCAATCCCATCGATAAATATCATTAGTATCGAGTTCAAGAAAATATTTTCCCGGTTAAATTATAATATCAATTGATTTTTGATTCTACCAGAACTGTTACCGGACCGGTATTAATTAATGATACGTCCATCATAGCGCCGAAAATACCACATTTTATTTTTTCTTCTCCCAGATTTGTTCTCATCCTATCAATAAATTTATTGTACAATGGGATTGCTTCCTCAGGTTGAGCAGCATCTATAAAACTTGGACGGTTTCCTTTTGCTGTTTCTCCGTACAATGTAAATTGGGATATTAATAATACTTCACCTTTTATCTCACGAACAGAAATATTCATTTTTTTATTTTCATCTTCGAAGATTCTAAGGTTACAACATTTATCCGCAACAAAATTTATATCATCTTCAGTATCGCCAGTTTTGATACCAAGCAGAATTAACAATCCTTTTTCTATTTTTGCAGAATAATTTTCAGATGGAATTTCCACAGCGGCTTTATTGACTCTTTGTACTACAGCTTTCAAATTTTTACACCATAAATTATCCGTTCAATATTCTGATAATCTTTTACGATATCGATATCTTCAAAACCATTTTTTAAAAGAATTTTTTTTACAAAATCAGATTGATTAACTGCTATCTCGAAAAACAACTTTCCTCGATGCTTTAAAATTTTATCTGAAATTTCAGCGATTTTTCGAAAAAACAGGAATCCATCAGAATAATCTGTAACAGCAAATTCCGGTTCATGGTTTTTTATTTCCGGCTGAACCATTCCAAAATCTTTTCCTGAAACATAAGGAGGATTAGAAACAATAATATCAAATTTAGTCGAATTAGAAGAAATATCTTTCAATATATCTTGTCGTGAAAAATTTATTCTTTCTGATAAGTTATGTAAGCTTGCATTTTCAATTGCAATTTTTATTGCATCTTCACTTATATCAATACCGGTAACTATTACATTTGGTAGATTTGCAGCAATTGCTATTGATATATTACCGCTTCCACACCCAATATCCAGAATATTTAATTCATCCGCTTTATCCACAGAATTAATTACTGCTTCAACCAGCAACTCGGTTTCAGGACGTGGAATCAATACTGAGGGAGTTACTTCTATCTTCAAACCGTAAAATTCAACAGAACCAATAATATACTGCAAAGGTTCAGACATTCCTCTTCTTTTAAGATACACCCTGTACTGCGCAATTTCATTTTCATTCAACGGTTGATCGAATTTCAGATACAAATCCAGCCTGTTGCATTTAAGAAGATGTGCAAGTAATAATTCAGCGTTTATCCTTGCAGATTCGATACCTTTGGCTGCAAGATAATCAGCAGATTTATTTATACAATCAAGAATAGTTAACATAAATTGAAAAAGATTAATTTCAGGATAAATAATTTATGGAAAGAGGAACTTAATCCACAAGAAAATAATAAACTATCAACCCAAAATTTATTTGAAGCGCAACAAAAGTAACCCCGCTGATCAGATCATATTTGTGAGTTTTATCCAAAAGTGAATGATCTCCGTTTGCTTTGTAATCATCGAAATAATTATCAGCTTTCAGTTTGAAATATGCAGTTGTAGCTCCCAATGTAATCATTGAACCCAGTAATATTCTGAATAAAGTCTTATTAAAAAAAGTGCCGTCTTCATATTCACCGGTAAAATTTAATTTCACAGGTTTAAGCAAATTAAGATCAGAATAATTAATTACTTTACTTTCGTAACCGTTTTTTTGAAGCCTTATGCTTTGTAAGCCCAAAGGAATTCGTAAAGGAGTATAACCGATGAGCGAATCCCCGCTGAACACTTCTGCATCTCCCGGTTCGGAATTTAGCAATACATCTGATAAAAAATTGAAATTGAGTGTGGTATCTCCACAATTCTGAATGTTTAATGTATCAATGAATTTTTTCGCATCCCAGCGATAATTATCTTCAACAACCATAATTTTATGAATTCCATCCGGGATTTCGGCCACCACATTTTTGCAGCAGCCGAACAAACTATCATCAACAAAAACATTTACATTTTCTATATCACTATTAATTGTAATATTTGCTTTACATTCCTGTGCTAAGGACAAACTATTTAATACAATAACAATTAGTGAAAGTATTTTAATAAGCGAATTCATAAGCTCTCAAAATTCCTCTGTCGTACCCGATAAACAAAGTGCTATCGACAAGAACCGGCGTTAATTTCACTCTGGCATCAAGGGAATATTTATTATTTATCATCCCGTTTTTTTTATCAATAATATAAAAAGTTTTATCGAGATCCGGAATGATTATTCTGTTGTTAGTAATTAAAGGGGTTGCGTTGAATAAACCATTATAATTTCTTTTCCAGTTCAATTTACCGTTCGCTTTTTTAAGCGAAAAGAGAGAACCTTCAAGATTTCCAACATAAACATTTTCATTATCTGATGCCGGGGTCATAACCACTCTTGCACCTGTATTAAATTCCCAATTAATTTTTCCGGTGTAGTAATCAATTGAATACACTTGGCCATTGTTGTTAGAAAGCATTGCTGAATTATCCACTAAATTCGGTGAACTATTAAAAATTCCACCAATGTGAAACCTGTGTTTTATTTCACCATTTTTTGCATTAACAGTTATAATTTCACCGGCATCATTTCCAAATACAACAATATTATTAATTAACGATGGGGATGATCTTGTTCTTTCATTTGTTTCTGTTTGCCAGACAGAATTACCTTTTAAATCATAACGGTTAATTCTTCCACTTTCGGTCAGAAAAATAATTCCATCATCCAGAGCTAACATTTCAGATAGAATCCTGCTATCAATTTCTTCATAAGAAAGTTGTTTGCCGTTTGCATAATCGTAATAAACTAACTCCGAGATATTGTTCTTATCCTCTGCAGCCGCGTATATAACAAGAGTTTTATAAACTAATGGAGTTCCGGGAATTGTTTCCCCAACTTTGAGTATTCCAACTCTTTTACCATCTTCAATATTAAAAACAAAAATTCTTCCTCCGAGATCACTGGTAAACACATATTTATCATAAACAACAACCGATGAGTTTGTAAAGCTTCCATATACATCTGATTCCCATTTTAATTTAAGTGAATCGGAAACAGTGAAAGGCACATAAAAATTTTTCGATGTAGTTTTACCAAACATAGGGTAAGGATCTTCATCTGTGTTGGATATAATTTTTATCAATGATTTGGCACAGCCTGTAATAAATATTATGATCGATAAGTATGTTAAAATTTGCTTGATCAAAAATCCCATCCGAAGAAGAATTGATAGAATAAACCCTTTTGAAATTTGTTAAAATCATCTTCAATCTTTTTACCTATATCGTATCGTAAGGTGAGCACACCAAAAAGATTAAACCTGATGCCACCACCAACCGAACCAAGAGTTTCTTCATACTTATCATCCCATGCACTTCCTGCATCAAAGAAGAACGCTCCTCTTATACCGTTGAACCCCAAGTTGACAATAGGAAATTTAATTAAAAGTTGATCTACTAATGGAAATCGAAATTCGATTGATGAAAACCAAACTTTTTTCCCTCTGATTGAAAATCTGCGATAACCGCGCAAATCCCAACTTCCGCCTAATATATACCTTCTTGCTTCTTTTCCCTCATTGTAAAAGAATGCTGCTCTTAGGGCAAACAGTGTTGTTAAAGCTACTCTGAAATATTGCCGATAATCGGCTACAACCGAAAAATAGTTTACGTTACTATATTTAACATCGCTGGTGTATCCGAGCAATAATAACCCGCGGCTTCCTGCAACAGGTCCTGTAGGACCCCATAAAGAATTATCGTGAACGAATGCTATAGAGTTACTCATCAGCAATGCTTTTCGTTCAATAACATTTTGAATAATTTCTTTATCAGAATTTGCAACAGTAACGGTTGCTTCTAATCTCTGAAATTTCGAGAGCGGATAATTGAATCCCATAAATCCGCCGAAAGTTCTTTCAAAATAATATTCATCGGGATCTCTCAGATCATATCTTCTTCCGCTCAAACGAAAAACTCCGAAGGTATAGTTTACTCTGCTTGCAAGGTTTACTTTTTGAACAAGAACATTGAAGCTTTTTAATATATCGCTTTGAACTTCAGCATTATTATATATAAGAAAATAATATCTGTCATCACCGAGTAAATCACTTAAAGAAAGAATAGCCCCGCCGCGTGTACCGAATAAAGGATCAGTCGTTACAATGCTTTGTGCAAAATCGAGCGAGTATTCTTTTTCATATTCTGCCTTTTTCTTTTCCGGCGGCAACTTCAATACCTTTGCAAGCCATCTGCCGCTGGCTGAAACCATTTCCATCTCAATCTTTTGAGCAGTATCGAGAGCTGTGGAAAAATCGTTAATCGCATACAAATTGATAGAAAAGTTTTCAAAACCCGCAAACAAAACTGATGATGTATCACTGAACGAAGGATTAAAAGCGCTTGTATAGAATCTTGATACACGCCTGATAGTTTTGCCAAAACCGTTATCATTAACGTCCAGTTCCCAAATGTTTCTTACACCATCAAGTTCCGAAGTAAAAAGTAATTTATTTTTATCCGGTGAGATTGCCGGTGAATAATTGTTTGTACCGAGATAGGTTACATAACTAATTTCATAAGTATTAAGATCGAAAGAAAACAGGTTGTATTTTTTTTCATACTTACCGCCTGTTCTATCGGATGTAAAAATTATCTGGTCATCATCTATACCGAAGATCGGATCTCTGTCATCGTAATAATCGTTGGTTAATCTTAAAAGTTTATCGTCACGTAGATCATAAATAAATAAATCCATATATCCTTTTCTATCTACCGAATAAAATACAACCCTGTTTCCGCTCGGTGAAAACTTCGGAGAAATGATATTGATAAGTTCATCATTCTGAAAATCTTTTATAACTTCTTTATCGTTCACTGAATAAAAGTGAATAACATCTGTTCCGCCTTTTTTTGTAACAAACGCAACCAACCCGTCTTTCGAAACATCTATAGCAGACTGAAATAAATGAAAAGCTTCAAATTCATTCGACTTTTCACCCCGAACTACTATCGAAGGACTATCAAGTGGTTTATTATCTTCAGAAACAGGGACACTGTAAAGTGAAGAATAACCATCGCGATTTGCAACAAAATAAATCAACTTGTTATCGCCATTTTTATAGCGAACAGGAGAAAAATTAAAGCCTTCTTTAGTAATTTTTAAAGCTCCGCGATCCTGGGGAACATCTGTGGCAAGCAACGGATAATATTTTTTCTTGAGAGAGTATTGCCAATCTTTATCCAGGTTTTCAATAGTAGTTCCGAAAGTATATTCCATCACCTTCTTAAAAGATTTATCCATCCATATATTTTCCAGTAGATCAAGAATTTTCTGTTTACCGTACTTTTCACCAGCAAATTCAAGAAAACTTTGGCCTTCTTTGTACATTAAAAAAGTGCCGTAAATCCTATACATATCTAGCAAACCAACCAAGTAATTGTTAATTACCGCATCCCGTAAAACCATTTCAGCCTGTGCGTCGATATCAGATGATAAGTATTCTGCAAGTCCTTCAGTAAACCATAATGGGGGTGTTCTATCAATTGTCATTCTATGATCTTTGAGAACATTATATATCTTATTACTCATATATACATGAACCAGTTCGTGTCTGATAACATGCTTAAAGTCTTTCATCGACCCGGTTGAAGGAAGAACTACCCTACCTTTCAAAAACTCAAAAAAACCTCCCACACCGTCTGGTATCAAACCCGGAGTTGTATTTGTCTGCTGGAATTCCAAAGAAGTGTTGTAAAAAATCAACGGAACACGTCGGGTAACGATATTATTCATTTCAACTTTTAATTCATCGTAAACCTCTTCGGCAAAATTGGCTCCTATTTCAGCTATGTTCTGCATATTTCCATAATAGTAAATATTAAAATGATCTGTATAAATAACTTTCCAATCAAAATCTTTATACTGTACCTTATTTCTACCGAAATAGAAGAATTGTGCTGATAGAGTTTGAGGAATAATTAAGAGTAAAAGAAAAAGATATTTCGGAAAACGGTTAATGAACACTGCCTTTTTTGTATAGAAGATCGGCTTATAAAAAAATAATACTAAGCCAACCGCTGTTTTAATACGTTAATATTATTGATCTCTGAAGGATCAAAGCCTCTTAGTACTGCTAAATAGTAAGTTATCCAATCACCTAAATAAATCAAATCCATAATTCTTACCTTTAAATTTTCTGAATTGCTTTGCAGAGATATTATTTCAACACCCGCGGCTTTGGCAAGTTCGGAAGTAATTTCAAACCGTTTATTTATTTTGGGATGATAATTTTTATCTGTGACAGTTATTAATTTCAAATTAATTTGTTTATCAAGAAAAGTTTCCCAGCTGATAATTTCATTATGATTCAATTCCGGCAAAACATTGTTGAATGCATGAAGCTTCGAGTTTTCATTGAACTGGCATTTTAACCTGTAACCAATTGATTCAAATACTGAGGAAGTATAGATCAACGGAATGAATCCGGTTAATTGTTCGGCATAATCTAAAGCAGGATTTTCTTCCCTGGAATATTCAGAACCCTTTTCTTTCCATAACGCTATAATTTCATTTACGATATTATCCTGTTCCCGAATTAATTTTAATGATTGCAGCAATTTCAACAGTGTGAAAAAACTCGTTCCAAGTGCATATCTTGGTTGAAATCCTTCCTGAAGTCTAATCCACGGAAGATTATTTTGTTGAGCGATTTCTTTTACCTTTCCTCCCGTTGAGATTACGATAATACCGCATTTCTTTTTAAGAGCATCCTGTAAAGATGAAATACTTTCTTCAGTATTTCCCGAATAGGAAGAAATTATGACAAGTGTTTTTGGATTAACATAATCCGGAACTGAATAATATCTGTTTACAATTAACGGAATTTTAATTTCTTCATTCAAAAAACATTTTAAAAGATCACCACTTATTGCAGAACCACCCATTCCAGATACTACAATGTTATTTAATTCGTTTACCTGAATCTTATCTGGATTTATTTCTGTATCCCATGCATTTTCAATTTGTTTATAAGACTCGATTAATACATTGTATTGATTTTGAGTATCGTATTTTTTTATGAGTTCTGAGATTTTCATTTTTTATATGATATTTCTTGTACGTACAATTTGATTGTCTTCAAAGAATTCCTGAATTGTTTTCTCTATTTCATATTCGTAGCAGCACATTGTACATTTCTCCGCCATTGCTCTAGCATCTGCATGACTGAAACTCATAATTATTCTTTTAGCATAGGGAATTGTCCGGGGCGAAATACTCAATGACTCAAGTCCAAGACCGATCAACAACGGCATAGCGAGAGTATCGGCAGCCATTTCACCACAAAGGCTAACTGGTTTACCAACCAGTTTTGCATCGTCAACTATTTTCTTGATCGTTCGTAAAACAACCGGACTAAATTCCTGGTAAAGATCGGAAACAAGATCATTACCTCGATCTACAGCCATCAGATATTGAATTAGATCGTTTGTTCCTATGCTTAAAAAATCCGTTGCATCAGCAAACTCTTTAGCCATTACTGCTGCTGCCGGAACTTCGACCATTATCCCTACTTCAATATCTTTATCAAATGGAATTTGTTCGGAAGTAAGTTCTTTTTTGCAATTTTCAATAATTTCCTTGGATCTATTAATCTCATCTATCGTACTAATCATTGGTAGCATAAGTTTAACATTTTTATTTACACTTGCCCGTAAAACCGCTCGTACTTGTTCTTTGAAAAGTTCTGGATTTTCCAAAAGTATTCTTATACCTCTTAAACCAAGGAAGGGATTCGGTTCATCATAATCAAACAATTTGAACTTGTCACCACCAATATCGAATGCTCTAATAGTAATTGAATCAGGATAAATCCTGGAAGCCAGCCTTGTATAGATCAAAGCCTGTTCTTCCTCATTAGGAATTGTATCCATTTCATCAAGCAGTTGTTCGGAACGATATAAACCTATTCCTTTTGCACCACTTGTTTTTACAACATCAATTTCACCTGTTACATCTACATTAGCCAGCAGTTCTATTTCTTTTCCGTCTTTAGTTACAGCAGGCTTATCGGCTAACTCGTCAAACTCCCTCTGCAGTTGTACCAGGTGCTTATGCTTCTCATCAAAAAACGCAATTTGTTCCTCAGTTGGATCGAACAGAACATAACCATAAAATCCGTCGACAATTACCTTTTGTCTATCTTTTAATTTTAAAGTTGCATTATGAGTTCCAACAACAGCCGGAATGTTCAGCGATCTTGAAATAATTGCTGCGTGAGAAGTTAATCCACCATGATCTGTAACAAAACTCTTTATATTGTTCCGGGAAAGCAGCAAAGCATCTGCGGGAGTTAATGAATCACTGACTATAATCACCTCACCTTTTATACGTGATTGCCAGCGTTTTTTACGGAGGTTTCTCACGATCCTGTTTTTAATGTCTTCGATATCATTCGCACGTTCTTTCATATAAGATTCGTTCGACAAGAACATCATTTGCTGGTATTTTGATATCTCATCATCAACGATGTATTCAGGTTGTTTTTTTTCTTCTTCAATTCTTTTTATAATGTTATCAATCAGTACTGGATCATCGAGAATCATTAATTGTGCTTCGAAAATTCCTGCACGCGTATTCCCCATTCTTTCTTTGGCGATTGCAAAAATTTTCTTCAGTTCCTTCTTTGATTTCTCAAGAGCTTCCTGAAAATTCCTTTTTGCTTCATCAACATCTTTTATATCTGCTTTGCTGATCTCCAGTTTTTCTTTTGTAAAGAGATACACATCTCCTATAACTATACCCGGAGCAGCTGCAATTCCCGCAATTTTATTTTCAGCGGACTTATATATTTCTTTAAACGATTTCATTCTTCGTCAAATCCTCTTTCAAAAAGATCAGCTATTTCATCTGCTGCTGCTTCCTCATCAACGCCATCGAATGTAAGAGTTAACTCGGCACCTTCTTCTGCTGCAAGAGTCATAACACCTATTATACTTTTACCGTTTATGATCATACCATTACGTGAAATAAAAAAATCACATTTATATTTTGCTGCAATTTTAACTATGGTTGCCGCAGGTCTTGTATGCAAACCAGCTTTATTTTTAATTTTTACAACGCGTTCTATCATTACTTCTTTCTCTTTACTAGATTATCCGCAAACCAAACTAAAATTTTTCTATCTTCTTCGTTTTTGATCATATGAAGAGATTGTAATGCCCTTCTGGTATACAAAGTAATTGCAGTTTTGGCATCTTCGATCACGCCTAATTCATCGTATAATTTTCTAAACTTATTAATCTGGTTTACTCTGATGCCTTTGTTTATTATTACCTTTTGTAACAATTTCCTATCCTCTCCTGTCGATTTTTCAAGTGCTTTTATAAACAAATATGTTTTTTTTCCTTCCAATAAATCACCGCCAATTCTTTTACCCAAATTTGATTCTTCAGCTGATATATCCAGTAAATCATCCTGTATCTGGAAAGCAATCCCAAGATTTAATCCGTAATCAGTTATTGCTTTTACTTCTTGTTTTGTTCCCCCCCCAAGAGTTGAACCTATTTCACAGCATATTTTTATCATGGAAGCCGTTTTCTTTTTGATCATCAAAAGATATTCATCAATTGTAACATCATACCTCTTTTCAAAATCCGTATCGAGACTTTGTCCCTCGCAAACTTCAACTAGGCCGTTTGTGAAAGATGTTATGATATTTTTTGCGTTACCGTTACTATCCTTAAGAATATATTCATAAGCAACGGATAATAGGCTGTCCCCAACTAATATCGCAGTGTTTGTATCATATTTTTTATGAAGTGTTAACCTGCCGCGTCTCTTATCGGCATTGTCCATAATATCGTCATGAACAAGGGTAAAATTATGGAGAAGCTCCATAGCAACAGCAGCATTGTACGAATTCTTAAATTTACTGCCAACTGCTTTTGTTGTAAGCAACACAAGCAATGGCCTGATGCGTTTTCCCTTACTACTTACCAAGTAAAGTGCGGGCTTGTATAGTGATTTAGGTTCTCTGTTTTTTACAGAATTTATCAGACGAACATCTATTTTTTTTCTTTCTCTCTCATAAAGTTTTGAGAACTTCTTTTTTTCACCTGTGTTCATGTAAGAAGTTTCTTTTTTATGAGTTTTTTATTCCGAAGTTCTTTTAGACTTTTTGAGCCAGTTAAGAACATAATTTGTCTTACTTCATTAAATATATTTTTTACAAAAGCTTCAGTCTGTTCGTTTCCACCTTCATTAAGATTCATCAAAACAGGTCTTGCCGATGCAACGATATCGGCACCGAGTGCAAAAGCTTTTGCTGCGTCCAGACCTGTACCAATTCCTCCTGAACCAATTAGGGTAAATTTATATTTCTTCTTTAATTTATAAACATCTTTAATGCAAAATGCTGCAGGCAAACCCCAGTCCCAGAAATAATTATCTTCACTTTTTTTACTTCGTAATATTTCTATACCTGCCCAGCTTGTACCTCCAGCTCCGGCAACATCAATCCCTTTAACACCAACATCCAGAAGTTTTTTAGCGGCTTCATATGAAATACCGGCACCAACTTCCTTTACTACAACCGGAATTTTCAGATTATTTACTATCATTTTTATTTTTTTTAACAATCCTTTAAAATCAATCTCACCCTCATCCTGCAATAATTCCTGAAGTGGATTTGTATGGATAACAAAGGCATCTGCTTCCACCATCTCTATAATTTTTTTAATTGGATCAATCGATTTGAATTGAACTACCTGCGCAGCACCAATATTTGAAAGGACAGGTACACCAGGAGCATTTTTTCTAACAATCTTAAATGAATCTAAATAGTTTTTATTCTCAAGTGCTTGTCTCTGACTACCGACACCAATAGGAATCCTAAGATTTTCAGCAACCGACGCAAGTTGTGCATTTATATTATTTGCTTCATCAGTTCCGCCTGTCATACAGGAAATTAAAAACGGAAAGTTAATTTTTTTACCGAAAAATTTATATTTAAAGCTGATTTTATTTAAATCAACTTCTGTAATAGTATAATGCTTGAATTCATAATTTTCAAATCCGTTTGTTTTAGTTTTAAAAGAAACTTTATTTGTGGCGCAGAGTTCAAGGTGCTCTTTTTTGCGGTTTGATGTATTACTTGTACCGGAATTCATAAACGCTTGAAAATTAGAATACTAAGTAAATCGAAAGATATTAAAATATTCCAATAAAAGCTTTTTATTGATTTTCATTAAATTTTATAAGGCGGGTAATCGTAAGGAACAAATAAGACAATAAAAAAGCTGACCACCCCCAATGGTCAGCCAGCAATTATCAAAAATGTAGGCCGGCTCCCCCAAAAGAAAAGCCGGCACCCCACTCTAATATTACTTACTCATAGAAGTTGTGAATTCACTATTCACTAAAATTCCGGTAACAGTACAGTATGATTTTTCTCTTCCTTTTTTTCATCCAATCTTTTAAAGAGATGACTGAAAGCTATTTCCTGCACACGGAAACCTTTTTTCCATTTACCATTATTTTCTTTATAAATAGTTAAAAAAGCCTCACCGTTTTTCATCGCTTCCAATACTTCTTCTTTTGTCCAGGTTACACCGGCACCAATATAATCACCTTTGTCCTGATGTACCTTAAAATATGCCGTTAGTTTAGTGTTAGTACCTTCCGTAATTCTCATCGCCGAAATCAAGTAGTCTGCCCACTTTTTCATCTTGACCCCGAGGTTTTTATGATTAATTTTTTATTAAAACAATTAAGAATTCCTTTTGAATATTAATACTTTATACAAATAATAATTATTGAAATTCCTGGTGGTAGTCTAACATGTTTCGATATAAAAGTCATTAGTACATGTACTAACAATTTAACGCGATTTTTCCGATCAATTAGTACATGTACTAACTAAATGAGAAGAAAATAACACCTTTGGTCGAATAACGAGGGAAAAAGTTACTTTTTTAATTCCTCCGTTAAAATAGAAAGTTGAGCTAAATATAATATTTCAGATTGCTGATTTTAATGATCTTACCAGGATTGGATTATCCACTCTGAAAACAGTGAAGAAAATAGCTATCAAAAATTGAAATGCTAATGTTATATAATGTAACATATACCCAATATTATTCTCACTTAAGAAAACAATCAGATTAACAAGAATAGTTAACTCGTAGAATATTAAAACTAAATAGAAAAGATTCGTTTCACTTTTATTGTGCAACCTGATTACTATATATTTAATAAATTTACCAAGAATAAGAGTATGGATTATAATTATCAAAAAGAAGTTGTTATCAATAACCAATAAACCTATAAAAAAACAAACTACCAAAATCACATTCAGGATCCAGTTCTTTTTAATGTTGTCCAAATTGAAATCAATAGAATAAAAAAGTAACATCGATGCTATACTATGAACGAAGGTTGGATCAAGTATATCGAGTAACAAGGTAACAATGGACACTGCAGGATCTTCAAGTGCAAGTATCAGGAAAAAATAGAAAAGATTTGTTTTATACTGGCGAATTGCAGGAAATAGCCAGATAGCTATTGAAATAAAAAATACAGTATATGCAAACTTCATGTTAAAATAATTATAAACAAATTGGTGGACATAATCCGCCTACTTCCATTGTTACATGACCTATTGTAACCGATAACACCTTGCTTCTTTGCTCAAAAAAAACAGATTTCGAATCTCCAATGGATATTAAATCTTCTATAACAGATTTGCTATACATTGTGAATACTTCTTCGGCTGTTATTTTTAAACCTTCAGGATAAAGAACTTGCCTGTTTTGATTCAGTATAATTATTGTATCATTTACAATTTTGAACATAGCATAATTGTCAGTTTGATTCAACAACTTCTGAAAGTTTTTTACTGAAAGCTCTACCGAATCAATAACGGATCCAAATTTCTCGTTTGCTGCAGCACGGGTAAACAACTTTCCGTAAACTTGTCCAAAACAATTAATGTTTAATACAAAAACAAATACACTGAGAACAATTAATAATCTATTATAAAGTTTCATAACAACCCTCCTGTTAAATTGAATGAAATTTAGATGTACATTTAGTAATATTAACAGAACGGGAGCAAAGTAGTAATTTTATTCGGCAGGATTATTAGTACTTATACTAACTATAATTTTAGGCAATAGATTAAATGGCATCAGGATGAACTTTATTTTCGATTACCAAAACCTGTTATTTTTCCTTATCCTCAAAATATTTTATCGCAAAACGGACTAATTCGGTAGGAGTTTTGAGATCGAACCTCTTCATCAGTGAAGATCTGTAAAAATCTATGGTTTTTTTGCTAATATTCAATTTCTCAGCCATATCCTTACTGCTAAGACCATCGTTGATATATTTAAGTATTTGTTCTTCCCGGAAATTAATTTCATCATCCGAATCCGGATAATCAACTTGTCGTGACTCAAAACGCTTTACCAGATCTTCCAGTTTCTTATCATCCCAGCCTCCTCTAAAATATTTTTCGCCATTAAATACAGCTTCCAGGGCATAAGTCAGTTCACCCTCCACAATATTTTTACTGATCAAACCTTTTCCACCACATTCAAGTACCCGGTAAATATATTCTTCGCTATCATACATCGATAGGAATAAAGCTTTTGCTTTAGGATCTCTTTTAAGAATCTTATTAATTGCAGCCGGTCCGCTCATTACGGGCATCGCTATATCGACCAATACTACATCCGGGTATAATTCAAAATACTTTTTAATTAAATCTTCGCCGTTTTCTGCTTCTCCAATTACAAAAACCTGTGGTAGTTCATTAAGTATTTTTATTATACCTTTTCTGAAAAGGGTATGATCATCAGCGATCAGAACTTTTATCTTCGGATTTTGTTTCATCTAATTGTTTTCTGATTGTAAATTGTGAGATAATTGTTGTACCCTTATTAAAGTCAGAATCGATGTGAATTGATCCGTTCACCCTTTCAACTCTTTCCTGCATGTTCATTATTCCAATTCCATCTGAAAAATATTTCTCGTTCATTAATTGCTTGGGTTTAAACCCAATTCCATCATCTGAAACAACAAGAGTAATAACTTCATTCTGAGTAGAAAGATCCACAGCGAACTTTGAGGCTTTGGAATGACGCATTATATTATTTAATGCTTCCTGAGTTATCCTGAAAATGCAATTCTCCAACTCCCGGTCTAATTCCGAATTTACTTCAGCAATCTGGACATTAGCTTTTATTCCTGTTTCGCGGGAAATATTCGAACACATCATTTTAAGTACTGTAGTTAGACCCAGCTCTTCAATATTTTGGGGTCTGAGATTCCTGGCAATTTCTTTTACTTCCAATATAGCCGAATCGAGTAATTCAATTGTCCTGTCAATTTCATTCTCATTGAAACCGTTGTCAATATTTTTTTTATAATTCATAATGTTCATTCTTATTAAAAGCAGATTCTGTCCGATAGAATCGTGCAGTAAGCCGGATATTTTTTTTCTGTCGGTTTCCAGAACTTCATTCAATTGAGCAGATGCATTCCTAAGAAGCTTTTGATATTTATTCATCTGACGTTCATATTCTTTTCTTTCCGATACATCCAAAA